>Ga0123354_10012090_pt1 | contig 13362 bp, 7 predicted proteins | sample TergutLab28metaG_2_FD_97872 | JGI IMG/M metagenome (GOLD analysis project Ga0123354, IMG submission 97872) | Labiotermes labralis P4 segment gut microbial communities from Petit-Saut dam, French Guiana - Lab288 P4 | ecosystem: Host-associated > Arthropoda: Insects > Digestive system > Gut ...
TATATACCATGTTTAAAATATTCAGTACCTATATTTGTTGAATAAATATATAAAATGCAACTTTAGAGGTTAGCGGTGTGGTACGACCACTATAGTTGACATTAGGCGTCAAAAGGTTAATAAGTGCAGACTCGTGGGTTATAGAGTATAGGCAGATGCAGATATAATAGTATAAACAACCAAATAGATGCAACAATAACAATTTATTAGTAATTTCAGTCAGCTCAACATGTTTCGGGCGAAATTATCGCCCGAAACATGTTGAGCTGACTGCAATTACTAATAAATTGTTATTGTTGCATCTAATTGGTTGTTTATAGTATTACATCAGAGATGCACGGTCACACAAACATCAGATGCAGATATGTTACGAAATTATGTGCAGTAGGCCTAACAACATATTCAGTGCCTTAAAATGTATAAAAACTAAGATAAAACTTAAATACATTAAAAATTCAGTTTTTACCACACTGTAAATACACTTCACCGCTGTTACGAAACAAGTAACATTGTGCTCTATAGGGAAACAATCGCTGTTAGTTCTGAGGACTATACGAAACAAGAGACCTTAAGGGTTAATAGGGAGTGAGTTGGACTAAGAAATAAACGGTGACATGCACTTATAATTACAGAACTGAAAACTGGACAATTTAACAAACTCGCACTTTCTTATGATACACTGTCATGCATGGATACGACAACAGTAAAAAACTTTAGGTCGTACCTTGGAAATGCTAAGGTACTTGCGGAAAGTATGTACTAAATTCGGAAATGTTGATTGTATACATACCATATGTGTGCACATAAGACTTCGTGTGGATATATATATATATATACACGCATGCAGAGGCCTCTATAGGCAATGCGTAATGCTTGTAGTCCTGTATAGACACGCACGTATTTACGTATTTCGTGACTGAGAAATACTAGTACAAATATGTCAATAAATACAAATATTAATGTCATGTCTCACTCCTACACGTCATTTGAACAGAACGATTTAAAATGACTTCCTGCTACTTGTATAAAATTTGAAGTATTCAAATCTTAAAAATTGACGTTGTTGTCTTATGGGATGTAATTTCGTTCGGTCTGGTGTGCTGGTACTAAGTTTCGGAGAAATATACGGCCTGCTTCTTCAGGGTAAAGTAAATGCTGTCCCGTTACATGAGAAGCAGGCACAGACGGGAGGTAGAAATGTAGCTTACCTATATTATACCCCGGCACTAGAAGTGGGTGGGTGGGTGGGTTGGTGGGTGGGTGGTCAACCCCACGCTCCGGCTGCTCTATCCCCGGAAAAGAGACCCGTTACCTATTCAATAGAAGGCTGGGTGAGCCTTGCAGCCGGTTTGGGTGTGTCAGGAAGATATCGCTCCCAGCGGATTTGGAAACCCTGTGGGGGCAAGTGGCTCTACCTACTACGCTATCCCGGTCGTCACATCTTCAGGGTATCCTGAACCTCTGTGGTTTCCTGAAGACGGAGACAGTATTTTCCTTCTAATGTTTTTACAGTGTGCCGTATCGAAGAAGGCACTAGTGTGGTATTTATTTCAGCAATTTCGTGCTTTGACTAGATGTTGAACCTCTCTGAATGTGGGTAAAACGCTGCTCTAAAACGCAGTAACAAAGCATTTGCTGTACATTTCATCACACTTTGAGGCTTTATTTGACACCGCTCATATCGCAAGGTGACAGTGCTGTATATGATTAGGGTACTTCCACCTGCATTGAGATACATTCCTGTTCAGACCCTCAGTTTGTGTCATATCCACTGTAGGGTTTCAAATGACGCAAAACTTGGCCTCCCACACTTCTACTATAAAATCAGTGAAACAGTGAGACGAAAAGAGAGGGCAAAGGCTAGACGTGCATAGAGAATGAGAATGACATATAGACTGCTGCGTGAACAGGCCTTCAAAGACATAGACGTGTAGATAGATAGACGGACATAGAATATAGCAACCCTCGCATTCCATTTGCCAACGCTTCAGGATCTGCCACACTAAGAGGGGTGAAGGGCGAGAGGGCGTTTTAATTAATGTAATGGAGAAGACTACGTGATTAGCGTGGTAACCAGACACGTAGGGTTCGGAAAGGAGGAGTAAGTTGGGGTTGAACATACCTATACAGATAAAATGTGTAGCTGCGATAAAATTGAAGAATGGAATTTCGATATTTTGAGTGCCTGTCAGTATAGAAATGGAGTTAGGAGTCCCATTAAGGTTTGAAAGTTTTTTCTTTGGCAGGGGAAGGAAATATGGTTAGAGCTGTTACAAGAATGTGCAGTATGTAACGTCAGATTATCTAGTGAGCGGAAAAGTATAGATTTATGAGCGTCACAGTTTACTCCTAACGTGGCTGTGTTTACCATGAAGAAGGGCGCAAACAATTAACAAAATAACAAATGACGCAAGATGTACAAGTGCTATTAAATCCAGGATTGCAACAACAAAAGCAACATTCAACAAGAAGAAAATTCTTTTACCAGGAAATTTGACTTAAATTTCATTTGGAGTATTTGGGCACTTAGGAAATTAGATTAGAAATAACTGGAAAGTGTGGAATTTGTTGCCGGAGATCTGTTGGGTGGGTCATGCGAGAAATGAAGTATTACATAGAATCAAGGTAGCCGGGAAAATGCTACATGCAATAAAAATGATGAAGGATAACTGGATTGGTCACACCTTGCTTAGGAACTGCCTTATGAAACACGTTGATAAAGGAAATATGGAAGGAAAGATGGAAATTAGGAGAAGCCTCTGAAGAAGACGTAATTAGCTATTGGACGATCTTAAGGAAAGGTAAGATTTATATCAGAAACATGAAATTGTCCGTTTACGGCCTTGTACAGGAATTTAACTATGTAACAGCAATGAATTGACTTCTTTAGTTTGCATTACGGGAATACTCCAATTAAATTGATGTTGCTTGTTATTTATTTGAAATTTCTGAAACCCTCTTAGATGTTTCAACCCACAAATTAATAAAATATGATAAAAGACAGCATGTCTTTACACTTGGCTGGAGCAGTGTACCTCGATCAAAGTTCTGTCTTATTTAACCCTTATCCTGCTAACGTGGAGAAAATGGTGAGCTCCTAATAATGCCGGCAAATGGCAAATGGAATTTAAATTGGCGTTTAAAGGGCTAAGCATTGTAACAGTTTTCAGAACTGAAAATTTATTTACAGTGTTCTATGCATGTCCATTACAATTTTGCATTAATCTACGTATATATTTGTAATTTTAGTGCCGGTTACATCAATTTGTGTTTCAAATGGAGAAGTTTATACGCTTTTATTTTAGTCTGGCACCTTACTTATTGATATTTGTCAACCCTTGTAGGGTCACGTCAAAAGTTGTTCTTATAATATTATCGTTTATGAATACCTAAAAGTATGGAGGGGGAACGAGAGCAACCTGCTGTTTTCTGTCCTGTTTTCTAATGTCTTAGTGATTTATTCGGATGTTTCTTCTCGACATTACAGCTGGAAAACCGAAACAGTTGACGAAGTGTCTCACTGCACCTTTCTGCAGCGGGGAAATGAATTCGATATATTAAAGTAAAAAAAATACATTGTACTGCTGTGCTAGCTTCCTGACTGTGTTTTCAGCGTTTAGTGAGAGAACGGAAAATAATTTGCAATGCCTCATTTAACAGCCTTTGCATTTCTTCTGAGTTTATGAATTTGTAATTAGATCTGAAGCCATTCGGATGGCTTAGTAGAGACGAAAGCCTAGCCCGGAGTTCTTTTTTTTAGACACGCCAGTGCAGGATCTGTAAATTTTAGTAATCCTGGGATGAATTGGGTAATCTTAGAATTGTTCACAAATGTGCTATCTTGAAGAGGGAGGAGATAATAGGAATCGAGAGTCATTGATCTGGTTAAAATACTTTATTGGCTATGTCGACGGCAGGCAAGAGCCTTCTTGCAGTAAGTGAAACAAAACATACATTTTCACAATCAAATTGGGTAGGAGGTGTGTGTGTGTGTGTGTGTGTGTGTGTGTGTGTGTTAGAATGCTCTAAGTCTTTTGATTTATACGGTTGCCTGTATCGCGCAGTACAATCTTCGGATATTAATATCACATAAAAAACCAAGTAACTCGATTTTGTTGAGTCCTTTAGAGGTTAGCAAGTCTTCAGCTGGTCCAATAATTCCCGCATTTTGTGGAAGCCGAAAGTTTACTACCTGATTTACAAGAATGGTCCACCGATTTCTTTCTTGAGCCAGATGAATCCACTTCACCTTCTGTAATTCTACGTCTTTAATTTATGTTTTGTGTTCAAAGTCTTATGTAAAACTGAGTTTTCCTCAGCAGCACTATTTACACGTTTCTCTTTCCTTGAATGCGTGTCATATTAGTTTCACCAAGATGAAAATTTTGCGTTTACTTTCTGAATACTTACATTATTCTTGTCAAATATCCACAATAGACTTATGTCGAATTAAAAAAAAAGATAAGGCTAATATAAGGAGTATATATGTTTGTCTGTCTTTGTGTGGCATAGTCTTATCGGATAAAACTTTGTCGGATCTTCATGAGATTGAGTATAAGCGTTGTTTGCAAAAAGCTATCACGGAATAACGAGTTTTATGCCAGTCGTAGTGGCAGTCGCACTTTACTTAATAAGTTTACCGAACTTCTGTACGCTATTTCTATATTTTTGTGACTGATTTGGGTGAAATTCGTTATAGAATATCTCCACGTAACGCCACTGGAAGAACATGAAGTCCCCGAAAAGCGGTTCAATGTAATCCATAATTTACAGAGGGGCGTAAAGGAAATTTTGCCCTCTGCTCTACGTCTTTCGCCCGATTTGAATGAAATTTGGTACAACAGAGGCCCATAGCAATATACTAAGTAATGGTGAGTTTCGGAAAACTCGGATTAATCAACAGCAAACCCTACATTACTTAGAGTTGTAAATGAATTATGTGCGGTTTTTCCTCGCTTATTGCCCGATGTGTATGAAATTCGGTATCAAAGATGTAGACGTAATTCGATTAGTCACGAGTATCATAAAGCCGTACCTTTTGTTGGCCTAGATTAAATCATATTCGCGCGTTCACCGTAAAAACCTTCCTCCATTTAGAAATATGGATTCCCACGGTAAATTGTGTGTACTCACGTATGTCACGGATTCCAACTTTTGCATTGTTGTTGGTTTCATTTTTGTTATGTTTGTTTGAGTCGATACGGAAGTTAAGAGCGACAGTGCAGCGTCATCTGGCTTGGTTTATCAATCCTATGTTAGTCTGGTGCGTGGAAATTTTGTTGTGTGAGCATTTAAAGAAATTTGAGGTAAAATAGTGATGTTTGTAGTAGAGAAGAAGAGGGCTGCTTCCCTTATTTCCACCGACGAAGCGTCCATTTTCTTTTGAAAAGTGGTAATACTGTGATACGTTTAATGTGGGATTGTTCCATTGATATAATGCACTCGAACTAAAATAATCTGTCGCTTGATAGTTAACGTTAGAGCTTGTGAAACCTTTTAAAACCTTAAGGGAAAATAAAAATGTCTTAGGGCGAAACGTCATAAGGTCCATAGGAAAGTTGATAATTGTAGGAAGAACCGTGCGTTGACAGATGGGAGTTCATTTTGCCCAATTTGATCCGCTACAGTCTGCAACGTGCGCATGATAACTACATTTACCGAAGCATCCCACACAACAGAAAAATACACACTGAATACGTTCTCTGCCTTTTATTTACTGCTGTTACTTTTAAAGACAGCGTATGTGGCTCTTTAGGCTGGATTAATGTCCGGGCTGCAGCCCGGACATTACTCCAGCCTAACCACACCTAACCTCCAACATACAGCAAACCGAGAACGAAACGACCAATGTGGTAATCAACATCATAGTCGTAAGTTCCTGATGATGGGCTTAGTAGTGCCCGAAACATGTTGAGCCTATAAGAAGTACAAAAAAAATTGGTGGCGTGTAGTTGGTTTTTTATTCTCCAATTACCTGTAGTGGTATTTCTAATGTTTCATTTTGACAACTCTTAGTATATTTATATAAATTTTAAATATATGAAATACAAACTTCCAGTTCTTAGAGTACTGAACTCTCATCCTGATCCTCTGTTCAGCTCTAAACTTACAATAGCTGTCTAATCTGTATGGTTCATATTCTTTGATGTAGACTTTCCATTACCTTGAAAGTAAAAATGTGCGCTGCAGTATTTTGTATTGTGACATCGTGTAGTAACATTGAGGTGGAACTGGGTTCTTCCATTTGCTGTTTCCTTGAAGACGTAGGCAGTGGGTTCGCCTGAAACTTGGTAACTATGTGTGAAACTACGAGTTAGCATAAGCTGGAATACTTCATACCACAGTATAAATTTACAATGCCAAACAGACCCCTAATACATTGAAAATAAAGATATGTTACTATGGTCTTTGACTGGCATTCCAGGAATAACAACTCGCGCTGTAAAGAGCAGATAAACTTTCTCTACACAAACAGCCCTCCTTCTCTGAGTCTTTGTTCCTCCTTGTTGAAAACCATCTCCCTAGCAACGTCTTACATTTCACTTGTTAATGTTGGCAATTTGTGTCAACTCCGACACTTGTCACAGTCAGTTATATTTATGAAAGTTAAGTTCTCTGCTAGTTAAAGTTAATGCCTTTGTCCCATTCGCTGAATGAGGAAAGTTCAAATCCAAAACATTTTCTGGTTATCATGAGCTAATTTGTATCGAGCGGCTTGTTGCTAAGTTCGTGTAGTCAGCTGTTCATATATCTCAAATAGCTAAGCACTGCGCCTCGTTCAGCACTCTGTGCAACGTACTAACCATGCACTGCATTTTAATGGAGTGACCTTATTTCAGTAAAACATAATGTGCTTTCATATAAATTTTCGTGTTTTATTTCGGGGCACCACATAAAATGTATTGTCGAACAACCTAACGGTAAGCGAGAACAGAATTGGTAAGACGTAAATGGAAGCGATAGTAATTGGATTTAAAGTAATGTCCTGGAATTTTCCTGAATAGTCTGGAAAAACCACTTACAACATGTCAGGATATTCGGTGGACCGATCGACATTCAAACCAGGCGCCACTAAACACAAACCAAACTTCTTACCACTTGACCCATATTGCTCATTTCGAGACTTCTTGACTCGGTGGAGCTGGAAGGATGATTGTAATTAATTCCGATAAAGCGGTTTTGGCTCATGAATGGAATTCACAAACTTTATGAGACAGATTTATAACTGGGCTATTAATATCTAGAACAAAACAAATTTTTGCAGACCCCTGCGTGTAACTTACAGTGTTGGCAATTGGCATTGAATTACATGTTTGATTACCTGCAGTATTTTTCAGCACCCCCCCCCCCACACCAGAATTATTCTTCCATCTTGCCAAAAAGAATGAGTGTTACGTCCCATATGAGGTTATGATTTTATCGAACTCTCTGCTGCTCTTTTTGTTTCCTCCTGATTTTCTGGTATAAGCAATATGGGCTTATGGTGTCATCGTGTCTACACGTGTATCGCCCCATAGTAACAATTCTAAAAGATTTTGGTAGTAATTGAAAGTTTTAAATTTCATTGAGCATAGCATTATTTACTCCAGTACAGCTGCTGATTAAATGAGGCGTAATTATCACACATTTCCCCAGGGTATGGACGTCTGGTTCTGTATGAAATAGATCAGAAAGTAATAATATATATATATATATATATATATGGGCCTAGATAGCGTAGTAGGTATAGCGAAGTGGACGTTTCGGGGATCGAATCCCGTTGGGAGTGATAATTTCCGCGCCTGTCCAGACCGGTCCTAGGGCCCACTCAACCTCCTATACAGTGGGTACCGGGTCTTTCTCGGGCGTACAAAGGCCGGGTCGTGACATTTACCACCACCCCCATCTAGCGCCGAGGTTAAAGAAAGAGTAGCTCTATAGTCTGCTCTCCCTCTGGGCCTTCGTTGTCTGTTCCCTGGGTGAAATTTACCTACATGTATTTGTACATATGTATGTAATAATTGTTAATGCAATGGAATGTAGCGGTACACAAAATATGCGTTTACCTCTCAGTTTGATGGTATTAAGTGGTGAAGCATTGGAACCAAGCGTTCATAATCTTACGCCTCGTTGGACAATATACTAATTTAAAAAATCCCTTAGGAGTATTTTGTTTGTATCGTGTTCAAAATACGAGCACGTCACTAACGATGCGAAATTCGAGGCTCTTTCGAATAGATACGATATAATATCAGGTGAGTGGTGGGAATGGTTCAGTAAGTCTTACAGTTATGAAAGGATACTATTTCCCTTATCACTGTAAAAATCTTCAAGTTTGAATGAACCTATACATCATAAATTCTTCATATTCTTATATTTCTTCGGATTCTGGCTTTTTTGGGGTTTGACTAACCGTCTAGCTATTTTCACATTATATGCACATATGCCTATTATGCATTAAGCAGTCCGCCTACTTTAACGTGACAGAAAACAAGACGAAAAAATAGAATATTATTTCACGGATTTCATGGATAATACCCGTGACTTGACGCCATCTTTTCCACTACAACGCTTCTTCCATTTTATCCATCATTCATAATAAATGGTGAAAAACTGCATGATGAAAGTGCTTATTAAATCTACGCAGATTTTGCAGCATCCTGTTATCAGTTCATACATCTCAAAAGACAGGCTTTATCTTTATTATAAAGGGCAGTCATTTAAGCTGTTTCAGGAAATTTTCCGCCTTTTCTGGGAAGCGTAAGAAATATATATTTACAGAGTTGGAAAAATGAAGATTTCTTAAATATGGCAGCAGATGGGTTCTAAACAGCTGCTTAAAAAGTGTTTTCTTTTGTAGGCATTAAATGATATTTTAATGGTCATTGTTTTGTTTGTGTAATAAAATTTATGAGATATTTAAGTGTAAATTCTTGAGATATCGAGGAACGTCGCTGAAGCGAAGGGATTGAAACCCGTGGCATTTTATTCGGAAGTCCCGGGTTTTAAGTTTCGACACGGAAACCAGCTGTCTTTACTGAGTTGCTCAATACATATTTTATGACATCTCAATAGGCCGTGAACCGGAGTACCGTAATCGTCACTGAGACTAGTCTACGGGCTGTAAGATCCAGGTTTGGATTCGAGAAAGGGACAAGAGATTTTTCTGTTCTCCGAAACGTCCAGACCGGCTCTGGGGCCCACCCAAACTCTTATTCAGTTGTGCCGAAGTTCTTTCCCCGGGGTAAAGTGGCGGGGCGCGATGTTAGCCACTCGCGTCTGTCTCGTGCCTTTAGGAATGAGCGGTGCTCTAATTTATTTTTGCTGTAGTTCTTTTTGGCAGGGACAAATTAAGCTTTACCTTTACCTCAATAGGCCATTTTAACAACATTTTCAATTCTTAACCCTATAAGGGCGAAAATGTATCTGTCTCATTTAAAGACCCAGTTCGTACCGCGCAGTAAACTCTCTGCCTTGATTATAAGAACCTACCAGTTAATGCGATATAGAGAAATAATCGCTGTTTGTTCTCAGATCCACGCAAAACACATAAATACATTGTAGGCAGGACACTGAACTTCTAAATATTGAAGCTGGTGGTACATAAAGTAAGTCTTAGGATTTAAAAGGTTAATTTACAATTATTCTGTTATTTGACGCCATGTTATGAAAACGTTGTCAAATGAACAAAAGATAAGTTTAAGTAAAAGAACCATGTCTGTCTAAGAGAGATATTCTATACAGAGTTACCCCTACGCCTTATCCAAAGAGACACGCAAAATTGCGAAAAACTAAACGTGATAATCCTGATAATCGAAGTGAGTACCTTACAGTACACGTCAGAAGCTTTATCGCTAAGAGAACTTAATGTATCGCTAGAAAATTGAAAGTACATAAAATAAATTTCTGTATCATTATGGCGACAAAATGTAACACGGAGACAGAACTGGAATCAACACTAGAATTGAAAGAGAAACGATGAACAGAATATGGCCGAATTTCAGTTGTGTTCCCTCCTTCATTTTAAATACACTTTGAAGTCAATCTGTTTATGTCAAACTGTAAGCGATTTAGAATTAGTGAGTTACGTGACATATGTTTGCTTTGTGAAATGTGTGCAAGCCAGATGCTGTCGTGCTGGCTTAACAAGAGCAAGAAGAAGAAGAACAACAACAAAAAATGTAAAAAGTGTATTTCGGTTTCAAAACGATGGCAGGAAAACGTGTGTCTGTGCCAACCAGACATGCTATAGGAGAAGAAGAAGAAGGAAAAAAGGCGATGTCTTGCAAATGTGCTTCGTAGGCTTGAATAGAGAGTGAGTGCAAAGTGGAAAAACGATGCTAAAGTCGGTTGGCGGGATTCTCTTTCGCCGTGATGTTGAATTATTGCTGATACAGCTTACAGAGTTCTTCAGCACATACTAGAGCGTCTCTTTCGTCTGACACGTAAACGGGAAGGGGGCGCTGCGTCAGTATGTTCATTGTTGTCCTCGGTCCTTTCTGAAGACTCAGAATTAAGTTACATAAAGTATACGACTTTTGAGGATTTCATAGCTGAGGGTTCCCTTCTTTTGGGATCTCACACAGCGTCTTGTCCCAGAAGGACAAACCCTTACACAAAGCCATTTAACACAAAAGTGATTATCTTATCTGCTTTTAGCATCATAGCATTTGAAATATAGGCATGTCGTTTGTCCTACGTAATTCACAAATTTAATGCTAGGAAGTAGCTCTAGACAGTACGAAGTTATTAAATACGTGAAATCTCAAATATGCTAATCTTAACACGGCTCTGTAATGAAGAGATTGTACAATTTGTTGTGGCCCTGAGCAAGGAAGCTTTATCCCATGCAAATACCTGCATTTTAGGCCCATGTCGTGACAGCTGCCGTAATCGGGGACGCCATAAAAGGGACACTATGTTTATGTTATGTTTTTATGCAGTAATTTATTGGGTATATGAAGTTGCAAAGTACTCCTCTTGTGACTGCATGCCCACATTCCGTCATTTCTTAAATTCCTGGGCCTATTGTTCGGAATGTCTTTTCGAGATTACTTTAGATAAATGTAAAGTTAATTTTTTCCCTGCGCAAGGCATGAAGACATGGAGCGGGGCAGGGTGGCGTAGAAGAAATGTAATTGTACTCATTCTTAAACTCGACACTAAACAAGACAGCCGATATATGTATATCGTGACTTGAAGGTGCGTTCGCTCAACCTTTGTTGCAGCGGACAAGCAAGGAGTATTACACAACCTGAAAGTGTGTATTTGTATCTTTAGTTATCCAGCATGCAATGCGCATGTGCCATATTGTCTTCTGTGGCCTGCCCGCTTTACAAGTTTTTCCAGATTATCTTATAAACGGTTGCATATTCGAAAAAAAGTTCTGGAACAAAAAATGTGTGTTTTGATTTTCTCTACAATTTTGTTTGAAACATTTCTCATTCTAGGAGGAAATCAGCGAGATATGATCAAAAATGTATATCGGCGTTCATGTAAAGTACCCGTTATTCTTGTCCGATTTTAATCACGCTTGAATTTTCTCGACAGATTTTCGAAGAATTCTCAAATATCAAGTTTCATTAATATTCTTCCAGTGAGAGCCGAGTTGTTCCATGCGGACGGACAGACGGAGAGCCATGACGAAGCTCATAGTCGCTTTTCGCAATTTTGCAAAAGTGCCTGAAAGGAGTGAGAGTCAGTTTTATTCGCCGACGTTTCTACTTTCTGGCAAGTGTCCCCGCTAGCCACTGCATAGGAAGCTGCGTGGACCCCAGAACTGCTCTTTTGGAGAAGACAGGTATCTCTTACCTGTATCGGAAGTCGAAACGCGATTCCAAAGCTTCCATTCCATAGCCACTTTGTTTTAGTGTTGTCATGTTGGTATAAATTGCGACGATACTTTTACTGTCGGAAAATGAAAACTTGAAATGCGGGACATCCGATAAAAGTGAAAATTTCGAAAGTTCATTTTAATCGTGACGTTTGTGGCCGGGTATTTCGGTACCCAATGCACTGTGTGGGAAAAAGCGCTTTCATCAATTTTCCATGTGTTATACATTTTTTAGAGGAAGGCGGTGTCCTAAATGCGTCAATAATCGGAGTCTCATTCATATAATAAAATCAAGCAGATGCACTAATTTCTGAAATTTATTTTTGGAATAAAACTCTACATGTTTTGGACAGTTCCTCTGTCCATCATCAGTAATTTTTCACTGTACACACAGCAATGACATATGTCATACAGGTTTTCTGACAGCTTGAGAGCAAGCTGTCAGCAAACATTTAGAGTTTTATTTCAAAAATAAATTTGAGAAATTAGTGCATTTGGTTGGTTTTATTATAAGAATTTATCACGATGCACGGTCACCTGAACTTCAAATTCGGAGTCTGAATATTTCTTTGGCTGAAGTCAATATCTCCTTCGACACCAACAAGTACACTATTCCATAATTTATGCGTGCGATCTTTTAGAAATCTCCTACATGTTTTGGCGCCATTATCTCACAAGTGCATGCGTTCTTTTTACTTTATTTCCGTTAACATTAACGGGGATATATTTAACCGTTAAATGGCGAAATCTGCACTTTTTATTAAACCATACCGCTGCGTTAGTTTTAAATAACTTCTTCTTTGTGTTTATACAATGGTGTATAATACCTGCTTGTTGAGAGTTTATCACTGCTTCAATAAAATGTGCGGATTTTATCATTTAACGGTTCACATTGCATCCACAATCACCTTTCAAAGACGAAATGTATGCGTTTTTTTATAAGGACTCGGTGCGTACCGCGCAGTAAACTCTCTCCACCTCGGTTATAAAAACCAATTTTCTAATGCTGCGTAAGACAAAATTTGCTGTTTGTTCCGAGATCCATACAAAACACACAAATTCCATGCGATCACAATGTAGAATTTTTGAATGTTAAACCTGGTGGTACGTAAAGTTATCGGTTAGTTTTAAAAGGCTAAAGTTAACGAAAACAACGCACAAAGTACTCACACAGGAGAGGCTATAGCGCCAAAATATATAGGAACTATGTAAACGATTGTATGCATAATTTATAGAATAGTGTATTTGTTGGTCTTGCGCGAGTTCTTTACTTCAACATGAAGTACGGAATAAACAATGTAAAAATGTGTTTGACTGGTTTAGGACACCAGATTCGTATCGCACGAAACCTTGAGTAAAAAAAAAAAACCTCAGTCTTTAAAACGGTTTCAGATTTTGAATTCGGCAACTTTTTCTGTCTCGGAGACTTCGGTGTTTTGTTTCTGATTCGTACTGGAAGGCACACCTCAGTTCGGTGTTTTGTTTCTGATTCGTACTGGAAGGCACACCTCAGTTCGGTGTTTTGTTTCTGATTCGTACTGGAAGGCACA
>Ga0123354_10012092_pt1 | contig 13362 bp, 10 predicted proteins | sample TergutLab28metaG_2_FD_97872 | JGI IMG/M metagenome (GOLD analysis project Ga0123354, IMG submission 97872) | Labiotermes labralis P4 segment gut microbial communities from Petit-Saut dam, French Guiana - Lab288 P4 | ecosystem: Host-associated > Arthropoda: Insects > Digestive system > Gut ...
CCGGTGTATACTTGAAAATTTTTTAAAAAAATTATAATGTGTTTTTTGAGTGCTTTCTTCCCCCCCCCCCCCCCCCCCATATCTCAACAATTTACATACTTACAGAGTCACTTAACATCTCATCAACCTACTACTTCTTATGGGTTTAAATTCCCCATTTACAGGGGACTTTCTTTATGGAGTATTTCTCTGGTTCCAACTGACCAGGCACGAGACACTCCTGTATCTGTTACAGTGACAGATTAGGAACATAAATGCAAATGCATGGGACATTTCTCACGTGCTGCCCATTAAAAACATGGCAATGGTGTGAAACTAGGTGTTGTATCTAAACAACAGACGCGATGTACATGACGTAATAGTGAGGTACGTTTGCACAACCACTGTAAGCTACAGTACGAAACATTACATGTGAGTACCCACATTCTTGTCCTCATTATCTGGCATGCAAATCGTAGACCTTCTGTGCCCTGTTACATTGTCACGTGTGCCCTTTTCTGGCTGCACCATATTTCTCTACATTATCTCATATATGGCACCATTTTTGGAAGTATGTTACTGAGCATAAAATGTGTATCTAGTTCTTCCCTACAACTTTTCCCTGAAATCTCTCTTTTTCTCAGAAGAATTCAACGAGAAAATATCATAAACGTACATAGGTATTCATGTAAAGTATGCATTATTCTTGTCATATTGGAATGAAACTTCCATTTTACTAAACAGATCTTCAAAAAAATCCTACAATATCAAATTTCATGAATATCTGACCAGTGGGAGCTGAGCTGTTCCACACAAGACAGACATGACAAAACTAACAGCCACTTTTTGGGATTTTGTGAACATACGTCAAAAGTCAATGCAGCAGGAACCAGTACTATATGAAATGGTGCACAAATATGAGTCACTAAATACAAATATTATTAATTTATATGAGTCCTGTCTTCTGGGATGTAATGCCTTGTAGTATGGATGACAGCTACCAGCATTTTGAAGGAACTTGCTCCCAGCACCTTCAGAGCCGGCACGTTCATCCTAACCACGAGTGTCACATCCCAGGAAACGGCAATTTTCAAAGTCACCACCATAAAAATCTCACATTAATATAAGCCCCTGGTTCAACAGGACAAGAAATTATGTGAGAAAATATGGCACGTTTCAACTAACCAGCAAATTTCAGCCTTTTTTTTTTAATTTTTGCTTTTCAGCTACTACACACAGGCTCTCTATTGCAACATGATGACAGCAAAACATCTGGATATATCACTTAACCTCACTCTAAATTAACTCTGAATTCACTCAAGTCAACGAGCTAAATTCAGACCTGTAAAATATCTGTTTACACAAAACCAAGATAAGCGTGTTGAAACTGTGATGAAATCATAAAAATGAAATTAGAAAGTGATGAAGTGTTGATATAGTACAAAGTAAATACCCTGAAGAAACAACCCTCACCAAAACACAGAAACCCAGTAACCAGGCATGAAGACTGAAATTCTGTTAGCTTACTTTTGACATCCTCTTCAGCAGAAGCTAATGATGAGTTCATATCTGGCTGGAACACATTAAGACGAGGATGTTTCTCTGGTGGAGCACCCAAGCGCAGGTCCACATCTCCTGTAGCAGCCACAGAACCAATTTCTGGACTGCGAGACTTGGCAGACAGGTTCCTTCTCACATAGTTGCGACCCTTGGGTAGTTTCACATCTTTGAACACACTGCCCTTTGATGATGATGATGATTCTTCCCTCTGCTTGCCATCTGTACTGATCACAGGAGGAGGTGGGGGTGATGGAGAATCACCCTCTGGCTCAACGAAGATGTCGTACTTAGTACACGAAGAGCGATCACGGTCACGACCACGGCTCTTCTCCCCACCAACAGGACTCTTTGCTCGTTCTCGTTTATTATTACTGCTATTAGAGTTTCTACCAATCCCTGCAGATTCACTGCCAGGTTTACCTAACCCTTTCTTCCTCTCAGAAGATGATCTGCTTGTAGCAACAGGTGAGGATTTCTTTTTATGACTTTCTGTCTTGGAGGAAGGTGAGCTACTTTTACTACCAAATTCAGAATTCTCTTTACCTCTAACACTCTCTTCCTTGGTATCTCCAGTTTTGGGTGGGGGGCTATCTGTAAGATCAATCTTTATTATCTTAGGAAGGTTAGGTTTGTTACGTGGTGGCTTTGCATTGCTATTACCACCACCTTTATTCTGTGTTTTGCGCTGTGATGAGGAAGGGGACGTAGAAGTCTTACCACCACCACCACCACTACTACTAGGACGGGATGGGGAAGATGGTGACGGAGAAGGGCCTCTCCCAGACAACTTGCCACCCCCCTTACCACAAACCCCACTACTAGTGGCAGATGTCCGCCCTTTGAAATTACTATTACTTAAACCATGAACTTTATTACTTAGCAAACGAGGGTCTTTCTTACTGATTCCTCGAGTTTCTTTATTCACAATACCTTTATTGGCACAACCAAGATTGATTGTGATCTGAGGTTTGGGTTTGGCAGTCTCTAGTTTAACTGGTTCAAAGACAGAATCAGGTTCCTGCGTATCCTCATCTTGTGGCTGAGCAGTATTATTTTCTGAAACTGCATTAGACTGCAAGTGCCTCGAAGCTAGCCGAGGATCTCTTGATCGCACACTAGGGACAACTGCAGTTACTGCTGGTGCTGGAACTGGATGAGGGCTGGTGCTTGATGATGATGATGATGATGAAGCTGAAGTTTTCGGTCCTGCAGCTGTGGTCAAATTCGTATCAGTCTTCAACTTGCTGTTCCCGACAGCACTGCCACTACCTCTTGCAGGAGTAACAATAGCCGGTTCAGGAACAGTTACTGATATTCTTTCAGAACTCTGAAAACCAAGTAAAGATACTTTTAAGTCATTACTCAACAAGACAGGCAATGTGCATTAAGTAACAGTGAAGCACATTCGTGTAAACACTGTTGCTGAGGAAAAGAGATATTGCTTCTTTTTGTTCCTAAAATGTCTGCTAGCTTCACATCTTACACTGATTAAGATTATCTACACTGCATTGGTTTGGATCCTGTACCCACTGAATTTTAGTCTGCTTCCTTTGATCTAAAAACCTAAATATTTTTCATCAAACCATGGTACATGCAGCTTCAAATCATTCAGACCTAGACTCTCTTTAGCTGGAGTTTTGATATTCTGTTTAATGTTCTCCCAAGCTCTATTTATGTCCTCGCTATCACGCAAGTTCTTCAAAGCTGCAATCCTGTTTGAAATCTCAATCTGATCCTGTTTCCTAACCTCCAGCTCATTTAGCTTCCTGACGCTATATTTTTCCCCATCAGACTTCTGTGCTGCTTATTTATTTATTGCCAGTCTTTCCCTAACTTTTGCAACCACCAAATAGTGATCAGTATCACAATCAGCTCCCCTGAAACTCCATACATCTAGTATACCGGAATACCATTTCTTATCTATCAATGTGATCAATCCGGTTGTGGATCTTCCCATCAGTAGAGGGCCAGGTGTACTTACGAATGTTTCGGTGGTAACATCATGCTCTTAACAACTAAATTTTTTGATGTGGCAGCAAAGTTTACTATTTTAACACCATTATCATTACTACCCTGATGAAGACTCTCATTCCCAACTGTTGGTTTGAAAATATTCTCTCTCCCCACTTTTGCATTAAAATCTCCGAATAGAATTTTTGTATGGTACTTGGGGGGGGGGACCGCCCTAATTCCTCATAAAAACTGTCTTTTGACTCATCACTTTTCTCCCCACTTGGTGCATGCACATTTAGAACAATGATATTACACCAGCGATCTCTCTCAACTATATACAACACCCTATCGCTAACAAACTCTACTCTCTTAACTGCTGATACTATTCTGTGGTGTAAAAAAAAAAAACCTGTTCCCAACTGATGATTTTTGTTTCCTTTTCCATAGAAAAAACCGCTTTTAGTAATATGCTAAATCTGTGTTAAGTATATCTGAGAGTTAGAGCAGAGCATTCCAATCACCTGCCACTCATGTGTCATAAAATTATGTTGGATAACAGACTGGAACTGGAGATTCTACTAGCAGGTCAACTGGTGGATGGGACTCTCTGTATCAAGGATCCATGATAATAATGACAATTTCACTTTTATCTACCTGACTAGGATTAACAACTGGAGCAGGAACAGGCACCGATGCTTGAGATTTCATGGAGACGACTGGAGATTCTACTGGTTTAGGTGTGACAATTAGCTTGGCAACTGCCTGTCCAGGAGCTTGCGGTGCTGGCCCTAGAAGATGCTGAAACATGAAGTGTTAAATCAGATTCCACATCTAGCCAAGGTGCATTATCTACACACTTTGAGATATCACCTTGTCACCAAACAATCTCATCTTAATATTATCCTCTCTTAATGCCCAGTAACCATCACCATTTCTAATTAAACATCTCTACAAGCCTCTCAGTCACATCCATCAGTGCCAATCTACATTTCACTGATCCCAAGTTTCAAAACTGCACGTATAGCTCAATGACAACAGCTGAAACAAAATATTCATTACTTAAATTGTAAGTCCAGTCAAATTAACCACCAACTAAACCTCCTTCTTAACACAGACATAAACATACCATAGCCACCTGAATGCAAGGTGGCCCAAATCTAAGACAACCCCCCCAGTAAAATGCATGTCAAGGGAAAATGATTGTACTCAAATTCAAGATGGACCCCTAATAAGACATGTCTGCTGAGAAAACTGGTCTTCTTAGTAATTCCATGCAGTTCATGCACACGTGCACACATGTATGCATGCACACACACACACAAATCACATTCCATCCATCTTTACCAAATCACTGCCACTTTCCCCAACTTCACTAGTTTCAGTGTGTCTGCATCCACTCTAAGTGCCTTCATCCTCCTCACACTTGCTCCTCCCTTCCTATCCCAGCCTCTTCAGTCACTCCACAACACAATGTCATCAGACCTATCTACTGCATTGGATACACAGCAATTTTTTCAACACCTTCATTATCATTTCTGGCAAGATGCACTGCCACGATGTAATGACACACTGGGTTTCTTTATTCTCCAACCAACAGCCACTCACCACACAATGCTTTGGTGGTCTTTGAGTGGCTTGTTCACCACATTAACATCTGCAGTTTTAAGATCATCCCCCTAGGCATGACCTCAATGTCCATGTTTATGACAATAATTGTAACTTTCAAATCAGGTGTTAAAAATATCCCTTAAACACATCCAGAACCAACATCCCCCATTTTCTCAAAAGAATCCCTGGCTGTAGTTCCACACCACTTCCAACCAATCCTTGGAGAGTTCACTGCTCATCCAACTTCTAAGTTCAAATCTGAACATGAACCCTCCAAACCAGAGTTTTCCAATTAATTTGGTCAAAAAATCCCTTCACACACTCCTCCCCCACTCAAAAAATAAAATTCTTAATATGAAGATTACAACTGGGTCACATGTAAGTCAGATTATTAACAAGTAATATTAATCAAGGATGTAGGATCAACACATTACTGCTCATATTCAGAAATAAAAATAACATTTCACACATATGGACAACAAACCTCAAGACCTAATATTAGGTTCCATAAAAAAAAAAAACAACTCATTTTCAAAACAATGTTATTTTATTTATTCTAGAGTTGTAACAAAGTGAGTGACACAGAACAAATGAATCATTGTCAAGTAAAGATGAAAATTATTTGAAGAGTAATAATAATAATAATTTATTAAATTTTCTTGTGGAGTCTGCTTAAGTATTGTTTTGCACATAACTTGCTACTGCCTGCTAATACTGCCAACATGACAATTCCTCACTTGTTTTCATCATCTGATGACTTCATCATCACAAATATTTACCCAAACATCAACCACAGTGTAAACTGACAGAATATCAGAGTAAAATGGAATTTCATTCACATTTCCTATTTTTCTCACAATGTAACTGCTCATTCTCTCAACTCCAAACACATAGCACTGAACAGCAACAACCTTCTCATCAAAGCCAAATGGCAACTGCTGGAAAACCAAAGTTCTTCAAAAAAAGACAAACCACCTCTTTCACATCACATGCACACGTAACTTGGTACTGGTCGTAAACTGAAGCCATGCGACACTGTGATTTGGCAATTTAATGTGCTTTTGTACTTTATCGCCTCACATGCCAGCAATTCAGCTTTTATTTTTGACCACATCATCTCAACTATTTCTTGCTCTGATGCCTGGAAGCAACCATGCTCAGGCCGACTGAAAGATTTTCAGGTGCAGTTTGCATTTATCAGCTTCTCTTTTCATGGCCTCCTCCGCTGGACCTTTGCTTCTGAATTTTTTTTCTGAATCAAAGTCATATGACTCTCTCTCTGGGTCAGGCTGACCAACAATGGTCTGAAGTCAGTATTATAATTTTGCCTCAGTTCCGTCAGGAATAAGGGTAGCACTTGTAACTCTCTTTGTGAAGTGGTATGCCATTTTATGGGTGCAATAAATGAGCCCTACAGGACGAAACTGTCTCTCTTTTGGCTACACTTGTGACAATTAATTATGCACACCTAGGCATGGTTTGGGCTAGTCAAGTCTGGTGCTCCAAATGGGAATTCGAGGCAACCCTATATATTGAAACACTCAATTTAAGGGAAAAATAGTCATCTTACATTTCGGTAAACAGAGTAACTTTACTGCTGTTGTTTTGTATGATTACATACCTTAGTCTCTCAACCCCTCAAGCGAAAATAACGACTGTGAGTGTCTGAAACAGAATGCTGAGGAGAATATTCCAACCTAAGAGGATGAAAGTAACAGCAGGATGGACAAAATGGCTCAATGAGGAGTTTCATGATGATTTATACTTTTCACCAAATATTACTATTGTAACCAAATCAAGAAGTACGTACCTGGAATGGCATTTAGCACGTGTGGAAGCACGTGAACTTGAAAGGAAAAACCGGAGGGAACAAAACCCCTATGGAAACCTATGCATATATGAATGGACAACATCAAATGGATCTTAAAGAATGTATAAATATGTGAAAAGAGATTCACCTGGCTCAAGATAGGGACTACTGGTGGGCCCTTGTGAACATGGGATTTAACCCTTGAGTTCCACAAAATGCGGTAAATTTCTTAACAAGCAGCAAGTATATTTACTTCAAAAGAATTACTCTCCTCCGTGTAGTTACACTGTATATAAAAACAACGGAATCTTTAAGTCTTGAAAACCATATAATGGCATAATTAATGATCTGCACTCCAGTCAATTGAAATGTACTGTATAATCACTTTCAGCTCACTGTATTGACCCAAATAAGGGGCAAAATTTTTTTTTCCAATTTATTATCTGAAAAATGGGGACTGCCTTATGACTGTGCACAAAGTCAAATGTGTTCTATACAGACAATGTGTGCGTGCGTGCATGCGTGTGTGCACATGCATGTACGCACATGCTCATATTTAAGTAAATATAGTAGTTAGCATGGAGTAGCATATGCAGAGTTCTACACAGACTGCTACTGCTCTATGTCAACAGAATCGCTGCTCCTCAAACAACATACGTGTATAATGAACAATGACACTGCAGGTTAGATGGGGTAACAGTAAAGATACAAGCGGGGGGGGGGATAGATATATATATGGAAAGAATGGGTAGTTTGTAATGAATACACTGCAATGTAGAGAAGGAACAGATCAAAACTGTATCATGTAAATAGACTGGAACTGTGAAACAAAATATGTCAGTTTCTGTTTACTACTACAAACCTAACAGGTCTAACATCTGAAGACATTAAAAAGCAACTTCATACGCCCGCCAACATGCACAGTAGACTATTAAACTCACATGCACATCCTGTGACACAGGTTTTGGATGTGACTGGACGCCTCATTCCTTAAAAAATTCTTTATCTGGTTCAATGGAGTCTTGAGTGCTACTGCTTCTGTAAACTTAACGCATTGCAGGTGATGAACTGACACTTCTGCATGCTCATGAATAATGCTGGATAAGACACTAATGTTGTTGTTGTTGTTCCCCCCCCCCATGCCTCCACATGTCCTTGTGGACTTCGTGATCCTCCCTCCTGGGCATGGCAGGAGTGTAACCGACTTCTGAGGTTGGGACGCCCATAAGGCGCAGTTACATTGTCCCGATGATGTGAATGGTGATAACACTAATGTAATAAACTTTAAAGATGTGATCTACACCAAGCAGGCACAGGAAAAGCAAACAGCAGGTTTTCATTTGGACGGTAATGAACTGTTTTCAATAGCAGGAAACTTCTGAAACGCTTAATTATTACAGACTTATACAGGAAGACCCTGACTAGGAAGTGAGCCCCCTTATTAGAACCACAGCCACAGTAACTGAAGCATGAGGCATGATGCAATGCTACTAGGGGCTACAAAACCCAGACTCTGCTCCCCAAAACAAATGGCAACATTCCTTGCCCCACATAGCCTAGTTAATTTTTATTTGAATATTTCTTACTAAAATGTGCATTAAATATTTTATAATACAACATGAATTTAAGCTACCATACTGTTGTTCAGTACACTACTAGTGAAGTTCTGTTCAATGAACTATGCAGGGTAAATTTCTGAACAACAAGGCAACAGGGAGTGAGTCCAAGCTGCAATTGCTGTGACTGCATCTACAGTGACTGTACACAGCTGCCTACCTGCACATGTTCAGGCTGACCGTGAAGTTGACCTGTCTGCCTCTCCAGCTGTTTCTGTTGTTCTTCTAATCTCGCCTTTGTCTGCAGCAACTCCAACTCCAGTTTCTTCTGCTGAAGCTCTAGCAACTCTTTCTGCTTCTTAAGCAGCTGCTCCCTCATTTTGGCTTCACTAAGTACCTGTGGTTCTTCCGCAGGTGCAGCAGGAGCTGCAGGAATCACAGGAGCTGAAGGCTGAGGGACAGCAGTTGTAGCTGCCTGTGGCTGCAAAAAAATTTGAAGTCTCCATGACTTGCTCTCACACAACTAGCTCATGCAGAAATTTCCCTTGTTCCCATCTTTTGTTGTATGTAACAGTTTTTGGTACACTGGTGAGCCAGCTTGTCACCATCACTACAAATAGCATTACACATACAACTATGTTGCTTTAATCAGTACCAAGAAATGGGTATTTTATACCATTACAAGCTAAGTCTTCAATGCCTTCTTTAGTCACAAGACTTGCATATGATTTAATGTGTCTGAAAGTTGGATAGCTCAGTTGGTATAGTGACCGGGCTACGAGCTGAATGACCAATGAACTATGGCCAATTCCTGTCAGGGAAATGCAATTCTCCTCTTCTCCAAAGCAAGCAGACACACCCTCAGGACCACCCAACCTCATACTCAGTGGAAAACACAGGCTATTTCTCAAAGGCATAAAGCAGCCAGGGCATGAAATTAACAAACTCACCTATGCCTAGTGCTATGTTAAAAATGAGTACAAGTATACCTCCACTTTCCCACATGCCTTCGTGGTGTGCACAGGGCCAACTTAAGCTGTTACTTTTAATGTACATTACATGCTGCAATATGTTCATGGTATCAGGCACTAATATGATATATAAAGTATACTGCATTATACATTACCACACTATTAATGCTCTGGCCAAAGCAACTTGGACGTTTTAAACATATGTATATGTTTTAATTCACGACATTTTTTTTATAAATCACTGGGTGTCAGTACACAAACATCAAACCCTACGGAAATCTTGTGATAATAAAGAACACTTAAGATGTTACATGTAAAGGTACAAAACAGGTTTGCTGATGATCATACGTGCAACAGCAGTTGCAAAAGTAATGGCTGTCAAAAGTGATAAACTAATTAATAAATCCACACAGCATGGAAGCCATTAAGTCAATCCAGCAGCCTAGTTCACAAATTCTTTGTCTGCCTCAGCTGATGTGGAATTCTGGTATATAAAAAATGCACATAAGCAGCCTCATTACAAACACACAGCCAGCATAACTCAATATAATGAAAAACTATGGCAAATATATTTTTTTATTCAATTATCAATCACATACAAGCTACCTGTAAATGTTTTTTGGAGACTAGTTTAACAAATACAAGTAGTTGTAACCTTTTAATACAGTTTATAATATTTTGCTTAAGCTACATGTATAAACTTTATGCATTTTATATATATATTTACAATGTACTGGTGTAAAGGATGAGTGAGTTCTCCATCTTAACAGTAAACGAAGGGTTTCTATCTTTACTGTTCTTGTGCAGTGGCCTGATGGTTTATCTTAAAGCCAAAACTATCACCAAAAAATGTTTACATGTAGCTTGTTGTGTGTGATCAATAACTGAATAAATAATATATACCTGTGATTGGTACACCAAGGGGGATGAATTAAACCACAGAAAAACTATGGACTGTGATTTTCACTTTACTATCACACCCGGACCAGGTCTGGGGTCCAAACAGCTCCCCGTCTGAAAGGTTGAACAGGTCTTAACTGTCACCAGATGGGGTATGAAGCTGACATTCATAACACTGCAGTACGGCAAGGGTAAAACTTAACCTTTTATCTTACTGTCAATCCTCTGCTGTTTAATTCAGTGTCATAATGAAAGTGCCCTTCACACTGTTACTGTAGGCTGCTGTACATGGAGCACAACAGCAACCTTGGAGGCCTATTACCAAAGGAAGACCCAATGGTAACCCATCAAGACTGATGGATAGGACAGACAGCACGTGAGACTGGTGAAAAGAGTTGCATGTACTAACAGATCTTCTGCATCCAAAATGATGTCAAAGATGAAGAATCCCAGATTTGAATGAATGGTGTTTAAGAACTGTACATGGACATCACATAGATGTACTTCTGTACAATGTTGCTGGAGATATAAGTCATGTCACCACCAAAGCAGGGATCAAGGGAGTCAGCACATATGATGAAGTTACTGACTTTAAAGACAAGCTCCCTACTGAAGAGTTGGATCACCATATGGCTTTCCAGGAAACAATCAGCACCCATGGAAGTACAGCCTACCACTGTCATGCAAGGGACACTCTCTTTGCACAATTAGTGCATAGACTTTGTTGGAAGGGCATGGTGGTAACTTCAAAAGTAACATGAAAAACAATGCTAGATCTTACAAACAAATTTTGTACAGCAAGCAAAGCTACAGCGTTCAACACGAACTACTTTCTCTAATGCAAAACACACCCATGGCCATCTTCCAAGCCACAAGATCCACTACAGCTAATAATGATTGGGAAGCAGCTGGCAATGAACTCCTCCTTCCATCCCCCACTTGCGACCAGTCATAAGCAGTATGCAGACAAAGCTATGGGCCTGACGATTAAGCAGCCAACCCCAAGACAGGTTATGTTTATGTTATGCTTTACTTTGTTCCATTTAATTAGTCTTTTTTCCCTTTTTCAGGTTTCTGACTGCATGTTGTACTTACATAAATAAGTTATAACTACCTGGGTGAATTGATTTTTTGGTTAGGGGCCATTCCCTTATTAACATATAATTTATGGCACCCCTAGTCAATGCGTAACTTGCCGAGTGCGACACTTTTCAGCAACACGTACACTGTGTTCAATGGCGGTAATTAACATCTACAGGCTACATCCAATCACAAGAAAACCTCTTGCATGACTTCACTATTTTCCGCTCTCCACTCTACAGGCAACACTGCAAGTTCTTTCCTTCAACAGAATCTGGGATTTCTTGTAAAGAAACCAGGCAGGACCATTGTCTGGGGCCGGCTTGTAATAAAGCAAGAGTGTTGTACAGTTACATTTAATATAGGTTATTTTCTGCTACACAAAAATATACAGAATTATGATTTTTCCCATTGCTTTGTATGGGTGTCAAAATGAGTCTCCCATACTGAGGGAGGAACATGTGCTGAGGGTGTCTGAGAATAGGTGCTGAGAAAGATATTTGTTCCTAAGAGGGTTGTAGTAACACAGGAGTGGAGAAGACTACATAACTAGGAGCTTTATGTGTAGTACTTACCAAATATTATTTGGGTGATCAAATCAAGAATGAGAGATGGGCTGGACATAACACATACGGGAGAGTGGAGGGGTGCACACAGGTTTTGGTGGCGATACCTGAGGAGTGGCAAATTGGAAGAACTTGGCATAAATGTGAGGACAATACTAAAACTGATCTTCAAGAAGTGGGACAAGGAATCATACATCTGGCACAGGACAGGGACAGATGGCATGCTCTTGTGAATCCAGTAACGAACCTGCTGGTTTCACAATATGCAGGGAATTTCTTGACTAGCTGACAGCCTGCTAGCTTCTCAAGGACTCTGCTCCATGGACTTACAGGTTATTGTCAAATCAACCAGAACCAAGCAGCCACAGCTTCCTGTGGTTAACCAACTATGACATAGCACATGAGATCTTTCTAATTACATCAACCTGTAATTCCTACTAACCTAACGCTGAGAGACATATTAATCTCTTTCCCATGACACATTTTTATTCTGATACAATGTTTATGAACCACCCACAAACAAGTTTTCAGTTTTACAAACAGTACTGAAAACTGCTCTTATACTTACCCGAAGAAACTTTGGGTTCACGTATATGGTAGGAGGTACAGCTGTGATCGGCCAGGCTGGATCTATCGAATTTACACGTACATCCACAGCATACAACTTCTTGGGAGGGAACACTTCATTCCAAGTTTGACGCAATTTGAACATCTGAGCCCGTGTTTTCTCATCCACCTACATACAGGAACTGTATTACACAACAGTGCCCATGTGGTATTTCCTTAATCATATCTACACTATCTGGTAGCAAAGTTACAACAGTGTATACCTTGTGCTTTACTTGTACACAACAAATAATCACACTTAGTGAGCACACAATTTTTAATATAAATTATTTTCCTTACAACACACGTATTAATCACAAAAAGAGCAGACTCATGAAAGACTATAGATTAGCATTCCCATCTGAGGTAGCTAACCACTAAAAACAAGTTATTTCCAATAACAATACAAGAACATAATGTCTGAAGAAATAAACACATGCAGACACACACTATATATATTGGAAAGCTTTTTAGCAACATGAAAATCATCATGTTCTTTAGTTATGGTTGACTCTTTTGGTTGTTAAACAGATACAATCATACATTAAAACCCATGTCCACAGTGAATATGTGTAACTGTTTTGAAGCTGAACAAAAGACAAGAACTGGGCTCTAAGCTTTCAAAATCTGGATTTAAATAAAATTTCTGAAGGCTTAAGGGTTTAATTCCAGTAAGAGGCAGATTAAAGGGAATCATCTACAAGACCAGCAAAGTACAATTCACTTGTCTATTTAATAATTTTTCATTCTCATTATCTCAATGAGCCTTTTTA
>Ga0123354_10012094_pt1 | contig 13361 bp, 13 predicted proteins | sample TergutLab28metaG_2_FD_97872 | JGI IMG/M metagenome (GOLD analysis project Ga0123354, IMG submission 97872) | Labiotermes labralis P4 segment gut microbial communities from Petit-Saut dam, French Guiana - Lab288 P4 | ecosystem: Host-associated > Arthropoda: Insects > Digestive system > Gut ...
GTGTTTGAGAACATGGTGTTGAGGAGAATATTTGGACCTAGGAGGGACGAGGTAATGGGGGAATGGAGGAGATTGCATAAGGAGGAGCTAAATGATTTGTACTCCTCACCCAATATTGTGCGGGTGATAAAATCGAGAAGAATGAGATGGGATGGGCATGTGGCATGTATGGGTGAGGAGAGGGGAGTGTATAGAGTCTTGGTGGGGAAATCGGAGGGAAAGAGATCATTGGGGAGACCTAGGCGTAGATGGGTGGATAATAGTAGGACGGATCTCCAGGAGGTGGAATGTGAGTATATGGACTGGATTGGGCTGGCCTAGGATAGAGACAGGAGGCGGACGCTTGTGCGTGCGGTAGTGAACCTTCAGGTTCCGTGAAATGCGGGGAATTTCTTGACTAGCTGCAAACCAGTTAGCTTCTCAAGAAGGACTCTGCACCATCGAGTAAGTTAGTAAGTACGTGTAGTATTTACTAACACCATGAATTGCTAATGAGGCTGGGTTCCCCTAACCATTGTTACAGTGGAGAAGCTGTAAGTATTATATATTTTGAGTGTATTTCTGTATTCTTTTCTTAGTTATCCTGCAGGCAGTTTGCATCTTTTTGGTGCCATATTTTACTGCCATCGCCATCATATTTTTTTGTGTTATCTCATATGTGGCAAGATTACTGGAAAAAAAGTTATTGTACACAAAATTTGTGTTTTGATTTTCTCTGCAAATTTTATCTGAAACATTCCTCATTCTCAGAAGAATTCAGCTAGATATTATCATAAATGTACATATATCGGTCTGCATGTGAAGTAGCAGTTATTATTCTCAGATTTTAATCAAACTTCAAATCTCTTGGCAGATTTTTTAATAAAAATCCTCAAATATAAAATTAAATGAAAATCCATCAAATTTTAACTGAGTTGTTCCATGCAGAAAGACAGACAGATGGACATGATGTAGCAAACAGTCACTCATGCTGAAGGGGGTTGTTTATATCTGCCACAGAGAATGTAGGAAGACAATGGTGAAATTTGTGCACTGATGAGCTTCGTGATGCATGCTTATCAGTCAGTGTTATTACACGTATTGAATTAAAGTGAATAAGTTAGGCAGAATATGTAGCATGCATAAATTTATGTAATACTGCCCTTGAGAAGCTATAGTTTCTTAGCTAGTAAAGAAATTCCCTGCTTTAAACCTTTAAATGCTGAATTAAATCCCATCTGCCATTTGCTGACATTATTAGGAAGTCACCATATTTTCCATGTTAGCAGGGTAAGGGTTAAATGGAATCCAAAGTTTCATTATTGCATGCATGGGATATATATATATATACTGTATGTATGAAATTTGAGCTTTAAGATTGAAGGTTAATGGGAGGGGGAGTGAGTTGGGAGACCTGGGCATAGATGGATGGATGATGCTTATGTAGTTCTTAAAGTAACAAAGTGTGGGAATGTGGAAGAGATTAATCGAGCTTGCAGGAAGGTCCAGTGGGAAACAAATGTAAAGAAGTTATAAATTGAGGGTTTTCCATCCCGTTGTGCCGATATAACAATTTGTTATTTATTGTCCGTCGTACACAACACAGTGGTGAAAAGTTAAGTTATACAACAATTAACAAAGCTACATGTTTCAACCCCTTGGGGGTCATCTTCAGGCTTATAAAATATGGTATCATACAAGGTACATCCGTTGTTGCTACCTACGGCATCCTATAGTTTACAGTACGCTAGTTATAAAATTAATTTAATTTTTATAACTAGCATACTGTAAACCACTGGATCCCGTAGGTAGCAACAACAGACGTACCTTATATGATACCATATTTTATAAGCCTGAAGATGACCCCCAAGGGGTTGAAACATGTAACTTTGTTAATTGCTGCATAACTTAACTTTACACCAGAGTGTTGTGTACGATGGACAATAAATAACAAATTGTAAAGAAGTTAGCAGTTCACCACTTTCTGTTTCAAATGCTGATCCTGCAGCTTTCTTGGCTTTGTGTGCTGGGGACAGTTTTGCTGTACTGCTGCTATTTTGGGGTTTTTCCCCATTTCTGATTTCCCTTTCATGGGTATTTCCCACACACCTCTTGAATTTCAATTGGCAGTGTAGGTGCTGCGTTGGATCAAATAGGGACACGTTTTTACTGAAGATACTAGTCGTGTCCATTAGAGGCATGCTGTGAATAATTAGTCCATGGCTATAGCATGGTGTAAGGAAACAGCACCAGAATACACAGGAGTAATTGTAAATGGCTCCAATATTCCACATCAAAACTGAGGAGACATTTGGGAAGAATAGATGTTAGCAAAAAGGTTGCCAGGAAAGAGTAATTTATTTTTAAAATAATAAACTTGCAGTTTGATTTTTAAGCTTCTAATTGCAGTGAAGAAGGAATTTTGAGTTGCTGGTGATGGCTGTTTCAATGTCAGAAGGACCATACTCAAGGTCAAAAGCTCTGTTTTATCACACACATTACAGCAATACACACAGGGATAGCGCAACCCATTAGGAAAATTAGACATTTTACCTGGGATGGAAAAAATTTGGGTTGAAAATAAGGAACTTGTGAAAATGTACTTTGACACCAGAACTTTCAAAACCAACAAGACAATCTATTGTTATGATTGTTTTGTGCTGTCAGTGTGCAGTCATAGCAGATGGTGGTGATCATGGCGGTGGCAAGCCTGAGCTAATATCTAGGCAGCAAAAAAAAAAGAAAATGTAGCTGGCCCTGCATAACTTTTAGACTAAAAATTACATAGCTAGTAGTGCCATTCTTTGTCTCCAAACTAACAGAGAAGTCCAGCACGTGCAGCAACTGTACCCAGAAACCACTGCAACATAATGGCTTTTAGTGACACGTCTTTTCATCAGCAGGCTGTAATCTAAGTTTTTACTAAGGAGAACATTGCCAACTTTGCCATGTGTACAGCATTGGATGATACACTACAGAGAATACACCAACAACATAACGGTATGTAATAAATCCTTTGAAATTGTGACGCATTTCGTGTAGTGGGGAATGTCTCTAACCAATCAAAATTGCATTTCTGTTAACTCTGGGAGTGTTTGCTAACATTCAGTCCAAAGTCATTGTCTTCCTTGCACTGTCTAAGAAATTAAAGACAGCAATGTAGGTCCTGACTTACTTACCAACTCTTGGTTCTGCGGCCATCTGAAAGCCTTGGCCCCCTTCATCACAGACGCTCATTCTTCCCTCTCGACTCCCTTCTGTCACCATACCTTAAACTTTGTCTCCTGCAGATCCCTCTCTACATCTCCTGCAGATCCCTCTCCTCATCTCCTGCAGATCCCTCTACACATCTCCCTCAGATCCCTCTCCACATCTCCTGAAGATCCCTCTCCTCATCTCCTGCAGATCCCTCTCCATACCTCCCTCAGATCCCTCTCCACATCTCCCTCAGTTCCCTCTCCACATCTCCTGCAGATCCCTCTCCACATCCCCCTCAGATCCCTCTCCACATTTCCTGCAGACCCCTCTCCAAATCTCCTGCAGTTCCCTCTCCATATCTCCTGCAGATCCCTCTCCACATCTCCTGCAGATACCTCTCCACATCTCCTGCAGATCACTCTCCACATCTCCTGCAGATCCCTCTCTACATCTCCCTCAGATCCCTCTCCATATCTCCTGCAGATCCCTCTCCACATCTCCTACAGATCCCTCTCCACATCTTCCACCCATCTCAGTCTTGGTTTACCTCTGGGTCAGGCTTGCAGTTTGCCTCAAAGCACATATCCCAGAATAAACTGACAGAACTAGTGTTGTGTGGGACTGATTTCATACGTGTACTTGCGATTTGTTAACGCCAATGTGGCTATCTCAGCTTCAAATTAAGGAAGGATCATAGACTGAGGGTGTGTGGCAACATAGTACTGGGGGCAGTATTGGGGTATTAGATGGACGAAACTGCATAATGTAAAGCTAGATAATTTTTACTGTTTGCCAACTATTGGTCACATCAGAGAGGATGATTTTGGCGGGACATCAGAGACAAAAGAAATACATACAGGTTTTTGGTAGGAGAATCTGAAGGAAACAGATGTCTTGGAAGTTGCAGGTAGAAATATGAGGATAATACTAAAGTGGCTGTTAAGAAATAGGACATGATGCAATTTGTGTCACTGCTTTTGGGGTGGGGTGGAGTGGGCTCTTGTGAACAAGTCAGTGAACATTCAGGTGTAACAAATGTGGGGAATTTGTTTAGTGGTTGAGCAGCTGTTAGCTGAATTGTGCTCTCCAATATTGTAGTACTTACGCTTACAATGCTGCTAAATGTGTGATCTCGAGGATTAAATTTCCAATAAAAAATGGCTGTACAATCCACGTTTGTCTTTGACTTGTGGAGTGATAACCTGAAGGCTCACAATCTTTATCAGAAGTTTTACCCATTCTCTATTCTAAAAGACCACACAAAGGTCTGTGTTTTGCCCATCACATTGTCAGCAAAAGCCATTATGAGTACTTCATGTGTTTCAAATGGAGTATATTTCTGAGTTCAAGGCAAAATGAAATGCAAGTGTGCTGTTCCTTCAAATCAGGCATTATGAAATCACAGATCGCTCTCGACGTGCACAATTGTAACCACCTGTTGTGAAGAAATGTAGAGGTCTATGGCTACAAAACTCACTGTGCTATGCACAAAATGATGATACCTTATCATCTTGTGGCAGAAGCCATATTACTTGCCGTTCATAGTCTACATGGCGAGTATGGGAAATTTTACACATGCGTTCATGTGGACTGAACTGGTGAGGTACAATTTACAGTTCCCACTACATTCGCCATGTGCTCTTCACTGACCAGGAGAAAATCCCTGTAGGGGTTAGCCAACTCTGCTTTTGTGGTGAGGATGTTGACTGTAGGGTGGCCTAGAGGGCTGCTATGGTTGGGAGTGACTAGTAACAACTTTTGACATCCAGGTGACCATGCATTGTGATAAATTCTTATAATAAAACCAACTAGATGCACTAATTTCTCAAATTTATTTTTGGAATAAAACTCTACATGTTTCCGACAGTTCCTCTGTCCATCATCGGAAGTTTTTCACTGTACACGCACCAATGGTACATGTCATACAGGTTTGTTGCGTGTACAGTGAAAAACTCATGATGATGGAGAGAGGAACTGTCTGAAACCTGTAGAGTTTTATTCCAAAAATAAATTTGAGAAATTAGTGCATCTAGTTGGTTTTATTATAAGAATAGTAACAACTTATCAACCACCAAAAATCTTGTGCATGTCCATTTTTTGCATTCCCAGCAGGGGTTTTTTCCTGGCCAGTGGACTGTAGACTGCAGGTGATGCTGGCAGTTCTTCCCATAACTGTATTTAACACTCTTTGTGTAGGTTTTCTTCGTGTTACGCAAGAAGGAGAAGCAGATTACATTTCTGCACATGTACCACCATACAGTGATGCCAATGATCTCGTGGGCATGCACCAAGTACTACCCGGGTGGGCACGGAACCTTCATCGGTGTCATCAACTCATTTGTACACATCATAATGTATTTCTACTACATGATGTCTGCCATGGGACCGCAGTACCAGAAGTACCTCTGGTGGAAGAAGTACATCACCACTTTGCAGATGGTATGATCACTGCATCATGACAGTCATTCCCATTTTATACCTTGTAATTGTTAAGTATGCTGTGGTCAGACTGATTTAATACGCTAGCTTGCACTAATCTCCCTGTCACCATGCAGCAGCGCACTATGTCTGCACTTTATACATTACCTGCAGGTTCTACGAAGCACTTCCTAACATGCCGGGCTGTAGTGCCATGTTTGGGATGTAGAGTGGGAACTGAAACATGTTAAGGTGCAACAGATGGCTTTTATTGCCATAAAACAAGGGAAACTTACCTCAATTTCTTTAATGGGAAGGGAGGTTGGAAAGAAGGGAGAGTGGAACAAGAATATGATGGACAAACAAAAGGGATGGGAAAGGAATATAGAAGAGAGGTAGGAAGGTGATAAAGACACATAAGTTTATGTAGAAGACATACTGTTGGATATTCAGTGGGAGCTTTCAGTATTTGTTAAATAATGTGTGTATAAATGAAGGCAGTTTATAATGACAGTGCTGCTGCAGTCTGGTTTTATGGCAAATGGGACAGTGGTAATGATTTCAGAGGTGCAATATTCAGTTCTGTCCTGTCACTGTCTCAGTACAGAAGGCTATCCGTTTGGTTTTCAGTTTGTCCAGCTCCCTTGTTTACTTCCTACAGATTTCACAAGTAATCCGGTATTTCCTCAGTTGCTATCTTCAAAACTGCCTTCTGCTAAAAACATATAAATTTCGTGCCTTGTGTACAGGGTTATTCGAAATGATTGTCGGGGTTTTAACAACTTGTCATACACAGTACACTTGAGATAGGAGTACGTAGTTGCACCGATGGATCAAGAAATTCTCAGTTTTCTTCTATGATGTGCGGTGTGCAGTAGTTACACATTTCTCCGCTTGGAGCGCAGTTTACTAAGATGGCGGCGAACGGCAGTGAGAAGGCGTTTTGTGTGCTTACATTTCATGAAAGTCGGTCAGTTACAATAGTCCAGCGGCAATTCCGCACCAAATTCGAGAAACAACCACCATCTGACAATTCCATTCGAAGGTGGTATGCACAGTTTCAAGAGACAGGGTGCGTGTGTAAAAGAAAAAGCACTGGTAGGCCGTCAGTGAAAGAAGAGCAAGTGGAGCAGGTCAGACAGGCGTTCGAACGGAGTCCTAGAAAATCAACTGTAAGAGGCAGCAGAGAGCACCCGTAAGGTATCTAACAAAAACTTGGAGTGTTGTTCTATTAATTAAAAAAACATGTATTCCTATCTCAAGTGTATTGTGTATGACAAGTTGTTAAAACCCCGACAATCATTTCGAATAACCTGTATGTATGAGCTCAGATGAGGTTAAAGTAGAAACTGAATGAGACGGAGTGAAAGAGATGCTGAGAAATTGTTCTGTGGATGGATTATACTCCAGAAAATAACTGCAGCCAAAGTAGTGCTGAGTTCACACAGCAAAGGGCTCACTGACATCAGGTATCACAGTGTTCGTTACTATGAGTACTGCAAGGAAATTTAACTTACCCGCTGTTTGTGTTATTGAAGTCACACATTATTCCGATAGTAAAACCAACTAGTTGGCACCATTGTATCAAATTTATTTATTTTAGAATGGCACTCCACATGTTTTGGAGGGTCTTTCCATCAGTCGTCAAGAGTTCAAGACTGTACATAGAGCAACAGGCATTTGTCAAACAGATACTGCTGTCTGCTTGCTAGTGGGTACCCGCTAGCAAGCAGACAGCAATGTCAATGATGTGGTGAGTATGTAGATGTTATACAGCCTCGACACGTTGTAGTGTGTGAGCAGGTACAGCAGTGTGCATGGCCGAGTTTACCTTAACCCTCTGTGTTATTCTGAAGTGTTGGTGGACCTGATGAGTTCTGGATCCTAGCTGGCAGGGGAAAACAGAAGTGTTTGGAGAAAAGTTTGTTCCAGTTTACATGGTCTACAATACGAAGAATGTGGATCTTGAAGCCAGTCAGGCTACAACAAGGTTCTGGATGGATGAACATTGAGCCTACATGTCAAAATATCATCTAAGAATATTGTGTGAGATTTGTGGTTCTCACCATGGTGCTGTAGAAGGTTCTTGTCTGCTGGATGTGGAGCTGTATACCTGTGGACGTTGCAGAGGATGGCTGTGCCCTCCACTGGCACGTCTATTTGCTCTTCACTCTACCACCCCCATTGGCTTGCATGCACTCTGATCATTCCCCACCCTCATAACCCACCCTATGTTGCTGTCAGGCTATTCCTTTCACAACACTAAACCCTGAGAATGAAGGCAATATGATTCATGGAAAGGTTAGGAAATACCACAAGTCACAGTGGTACACCCCTGAGTCTTGAATCGTAACAATACTCTGTTGTTCAGAGAGGTGAAAGTTGAAATGTAGGCATGGAAGGACTTGCACATACTGAGAGAGTACAAATACATTTTAGCATGTTTGACATTTAAAGACCTGTGCTCTATAAATGTCAGAATTTACTTTATTCTTGTCAGTGTAGGAGAAATGCTGTCTTTATAAAATGCACTCTGATTTCTTAATGTTCCAGGGCCAGTTCTGTCTTGCTTTCCTACATTCATTTCAGCTGGTGTTCCATGACTGTGGTTTTCCACGCTGGTCACTCTTCTTCACTCTGCCAAATGCCATCTTCTTCTACTACCTGTTCAGTGACTTCTACTTCAAGGCGTACAGAACAAACAGGAAGAAAGAAGTAAAGCAGTCTTGATCAGGTGTGTTCTGTCTTGGCTTTGATTCAATCATTTTGAGCTTCACTCTGAACTCAATACGAAAGTTTGTGATATGACATCTTGTTCCTTCGATACTGCCAGGCCGAAATTCATTTTTGATGAGATGCATGTCACATTCCAAATGTAAATAATGTAGCATAGTGTTTTCCTTTATTCATTCATGTTCACACAGAAATCTGATGTTAAGAACTCTGCGGGTGTATTATATCGAGGTACAGTAGAATTGCGACAGTCCATCCCTGTCTAGACCAAAGTGGTGCCAGGCTGTCTGGGGGAACTAAAAGCTTGTTTGGTATGCACTATACAGAGTCAGTGCTATTTGCTTGGTTTGTTCACACCTTAGTACTACAACCACCACCACCACATTCACTCACCGTGACGTCACTATTAGAGTCAGTTGCATGCTTTACTACCATTAGCACCTTCACTCAACCTGGATGCCACTATTAGAGTCAGGTGGGTATAAATATTGCTATTACTGACTGCAACACCTGCACTTGTCAATATAACAATAAGAAACAGCAGACTGAGATCATGTGAGTTGGTGATGAACTGACAGAGTTCATTTAGTCTGGCAACTGCTGCAGCTGACTGGCCATTTTTATGGTGCACTGTCAATAGTGCTTGTCAGCGGACTCTGCCCATTGGACCGTTACCGTAAATATTCTGTGTACAGTGGCAAGTGACTGTGTTGCCTGTGCTTTGTCTATTAGGTGCTGCATGGCAGAAAACTGTAAACACTGTACACTGTAGCTAGAAAACTTGGTAAAATATTGTTCATGTTGAAATAAAATTAGTAGTGAGGCACAAAAGATGGGTGTCCAAACTTGCGTATTTTCTTTCAGCATGACACAAATTATCATCTTCTTCCCTTCATTGTCAGTGGTTCAGAGTTCATGGGCATCAAATCCTGGAAGATTGAGGGTGGTGGGTGGGGGAAAATTCCTTCGAAATTTTTGTAGCCACTAACGCAGCGATGCAACGTAACATTCTAGAAGACTGGGGACCTTCAACAACTTCGTCATCATTCCACTGACAATGAGAAATGTCTCCATTTGTGGAACAAGCTCCAATAATATCGTTCTGTAGGCTTAAGAGAAGGACATGCCTGTACTGGTTTCATACCAATGCTGCTTGCCCATTACTCTCAGCTGCACCACACAAAGAAGTTCTAAAAAAAAATATTTTTTTTTAAACATATACATCCCATTGTGCATCAAGCTATACAGAATGAATAAACAAATGACTGTCAAACACAACAGAATTCTTATAGAGGCCGAAACGTGTAGCTGTATTGATATTATAAACATTTTGTCATGTTCATGTTCGACGGTCATCTGTTTATTCCTGCTTCATGAAAAATATTCTCGTGCAGTGCAAGTGATATTTGATGCATCCTGCCCGAAATCAGAAGGTTCATGTAAACCTGCTGTTCAGATGCAACATGCGTGCAGCGCCGTAGTTGCGAAAGCTGCAGGGATGAGACACCCTGAGACATTAATGGAGATACACGCGGTAACATTAAAACAGATGTGAGCGTGCTGATTGAATTAAACCACTTTAGGATGAGGTTTTTTTGATGGTGTCCTCTTGTAAGTAGGATAGTTGGACTGCCAGAGTCCACAAATGGCATGGGGATTCATGCCAAACAGAGCAACTGTCAGCTTCTGAAGGACTATATTACCTGGAGAATTAACTGAATGCTTGTAATTTATATTGGTTATGTTGAAGTGATTGAGGGATGGGGCAGGCAGATGTACAGGGAAAAATGGTAGCAACACGTGTGTAAAGTGCTGTGTTGGAAAACCTAGAAGGAGACAGGATAACATTAAAATGCTTCTTACAGATATGTTGGTGGTAAAAATGAACTAGTCTGAATTGTCTAATATTCAGTGACAGCTTGTGGTAATAATGGTAGGCAACCATGAAGTGAATGTGACATATGTCTTATGTTTCAGATTTACGCACAGCCATCAGCAGTAATCGTGGACTAGTCTCTCCCAAACTGAAAACAATGCCCAGCGGAGTTTTCTTCAGTTTCAACGCTTTGTACTTCAGTGACACATGATGATATCGAGACAGACTGTTCGGCCATCTTGTTGACTGAACAGATGGTATCAGCATCATTATTTCATTGAGATAGACAAAGGAGAAATCATGACATTTGTCAGTGGTTGTGAGGACTGTACATTGTGTCTAGTAGTAATGGGTTTGTGGACTGTGACCATTACTTCGTACTCCAAGCACAGCATGTTTCAGAGACTGGATCTTTCTCTGCCTTCACGTGAAACAGTGAGAAGACACCAAGTCTAACTGACCCAAGTCGACAGACAGCCCTTCACATCTGCACCTGTGCAAAACAGTACTGTGTTTGAAGTCCAGGACTCCAGTAATACCGAGAGGATGTGTCAGTTCATCTCCTACTCATATACCAATTTTCATTTGTTTGTGGAAGGGTTGAAAGTTTATTATTACAGCAATATTCTAAATATAGAATTTGTTAATGTAAATTTCCAAAGTCTCCAAAAAAGTGAAGGACAGGAACTTCTACAGGAGAGTACAAAACAGAATTTGTCTTCTGTACTGCAAACATAAACTTCAGCAAGAATATACTTGTACCTCCCTCTAGTGAGGCAGACACTTTTCACATCCATTTCATCTTGTAATGTGTTTACTGTTAAAGCTCTCCAAACCTGCAATTTTGTGTGCTTTCCCAATCATTTCATACTATCAATAAGCCATTTCAAACTTGGCCATCTGCCTTGAACTGCACTGTTATAGCTAGTAAAGTAGGCTGCAGTACCAAGGGACTGTCACTTCACTGCTACAGCTGGTGCAACAGACTGCAGTACCAAAGGACTGAGTGTCACTTCACTGATACAGCTGATACAACAGACTGCAGTACCAAGAGACTGAGTGTCACTTCACTGCTACAGCTGGTACAACAGACTGCAGTACCAAGGGACTGAGTGTCACTTCACTAATACAGCTGGTACAACAGACTGCAGTACCAAGGGACTCAGTCTCATATCACAGCTACAAATTATAGCTAGCATATATAATTCCTCAATCTATTTCCTCATTTTTTTTCACATATACTTCTTAAAATATCTGAATGTGTGACTTCCAGTTTGCCATTTAGTTTCCCTGCCCCCCAACATAGAGCAGTGGACAGGATGTGTTATATTTCTATTGTGATATCAGAGCATTCCAAAGTACTTCACAGTATGAGACACTTGTTGTTTGTATGTATTTCCATTGCAGTTGTGAAATCCACTGCCCTAATATACAGGGACATCATTTTATTTGAGAAGTGTTGGTATCAGTTACTGTCAGCTGCATTACTTACAAAATGTTGATGTTCAGAGAACTGTGTGTTTGTTATACATAGTGTACTTATGTGAGTCAAAGGAGAACATTCGCAGCACAATATTTACATATGGTGACTAACAGCCTAATATTAATTCCAATGTATTCAATTAAATTGTGCATGCACTGCAACTCATGGCAAATTGGAAGAGTAGCAAGCGCTACAAGTTGTCGGAAAAAATAATGATTCTGTATAAACGTGCAAATATATTCATGTTTCAAGTCCTAAATTTCTTGCCCCTGCATGACTGCTAATTTATTAAAATTAATATTTCAACCATGTGTTAAGAATTACAAACCATTTGTTCCCCTTTTTAAATTCAATCGATCAATAGTCCCATCATTCCGCTGCGGAACCTAGGGCTTCCACTAGATTCCTCCACCACACTCTATTCTTGGCGACGCACTTAATCTCTGCCCAGGTCTATTTTACTCCTTTGGCCTCTTCAAGCACCGTTCTTCGGCCTCCCTCTACTCCGTTTGCCATGGGGGTTCCACTCTAGGGCTTGTCTGGTTATATCATCAATCGCTTTCCGCAGTGTGTGGCCCAGCCATCCCCACTTGCATTTCCTGATTTGCAAATCTATTCTTGGTTGTTTCGTGCGCTTCCACAACTCGTTATTTGTTATCTGGTCCAGCCAGAAAATTCTTAGTATTTTCCTCAAACTTTTATTAATAAAGACTTGCAGTTTAGTTGTTATATATTTTGAGTTTTTCCAAGTCTCACAGCCATAGAGTAGGACCGCTTTCACGTTTGTGTTGAAAATGCGAAGTTTGGTTTGCATTGATTATGTCATTGAATGCCAGATCTTGTTCATTGCACTAAATGCTACTTGGGCCTTTCGTACACGAGCTTTGATGTCCGCCTCTGTTCCCCCTGTGTTATCAATAATACTTCCCAGATAGGTAAATTGTGTCACTTTTTCAATTATTTCATTGTATATATAGAGAGGCTCTTTGTTTGTCAGGGCAACTTACATCTCCTTAGTCTTTTTTACATTAATTTTTAAACTCGTGTTTGCGGCTTCTTTCCCTAATCTCAAGCATTTTTTGCATAGTTTGTGTTGAGTGGTTTAACAAACGTATATCATCGGCATAGTCTAGATCCATCAGTTTACCCCATATTCCCCATCTTATACCTTCAGATTCTTTACTTACTTTGGACATAACATAATCTAGAGTGACATTGAACAACAGGAATGAAAGAGTGCATCCCAGTTTTACTCCATTCAACACCAGTATCGGTTCTGATATCAAATTCTTATGTACAACATTGCATGTTGATTGCTCATAAATAGCTTTTATGATAGAAATTGTTTTTGGTGGTACACCTTTTTCCTTCAGGGCCTACCAAATTGCATCATGTGTCAAGGTGTCAAAGGTCCGTTGAAAATCTATAAACACCAGTTGAAGGGGTGAACAAAATTCTACTGACCGTTCAACAGTTATTCGGAGCGATTGATATGATCCACACACACTCCGTTTGAACTGAAACCGGCTTGTTCTGGTCTCATTTTACACTCCAGTTCTTCTTTAAGTCTATTGTGTATAATAGTTGCCAGTATCTTACCTATTATGTTTAGTAGAGTTATTCCCCTCCAATTACTACATTCCGTTAAATCACCTTTCTTGGGGAGTTTTATAA
>Ga0123354_10012095_pt1 | contig 13361 bp, 18 predicted proteins | sample TergutLab28metaG_2_FD_97872 | JGI IMG/M metagenome (GOLD analysis project Ga0123354, IMG submission 97872) | Labiotermes labralis P4 segment gut microbial communities from Petit-Saut dam, French Guiana - Lab288 P4 | ecosystem: Host-associated > Arthropoda: Insects > Digestive system > Gut ...
AATCCAGCATCATTTTTTCGACCACCTTTCGAAGCGGGTTCACTTCCCCAAACGCCTTTAGCGTTATCGATCGCAACGCGGTTTTTCTGACGGCAATAGAAAGATTCTGTTGTTTTTGTTGTGCAGTGGCCCATCAAAACCGACACACTTTCAACGCTCAAATTGGCATCAATATAATTCTGTCCGAATGTGCGGCGGCACATCCGGAAATCAAAATGAATGCCAAGCTCCGAGCAAACGAGGAGACGAATAACCCGAAGCTGCTTATCTGACATATAGCCGTCATCGGATTCATAGGACGGAAACAACGCAGGAACGACCCGACCGGAGGTAGCGGGCCATTCCTTCCGAAGGGCAAGATAACGCAGTAGAACGCCGCGTATGAATGGAGGAATCGGCACGGATCGAGACGATCCGTAGGTATTCTCACCCTTAGGATGTAATATATCCAGTTCAAAAGAATCCAAGTGAATATCAGACACATTCATGAGCCGTAGCTCATTCGTGCGACAACCGCACGAAAGGAAAAGCCCAACCATGCAGTATGCACGAAGATGTTTCCATTCTTCCGGAACGGAAGAAAGGGATTCAACGAACGTCCGAAAATCACGATCAGACATGGCCGGCAAACCACCATCATGAACACGAGGGAGGAGAGCCGGAAATTTGGTCATACACGCATTTACAGAAGTGTTATCACAGCTCTCACAGAGCTTCCGGAGAGCTGCGATATCCTTTCGCAGATCCGCAGGCTTGGCGCCCTTGGATTTGCGATGGACGAGGAAAACACGAATGTCCTCAGCAGTAAATTGCTGAGGAGACGTGGAAGTAACAAGACCGTCATTCTTTAACTTGAGGAACGTCCGCGCCTGACGCTTATAACGGTTACGGACGTCCTCAACGAACCGAGGCGAATAAACGCCATCGATCGAAGCGAGATATCTTTCAACGAAAGCAAGGAACGGATAACGGGCCAAGATCAATCATCCTCATCAAAGTCAGTGTTATCTTCAAGGCATTCAGAACAAAGCATACAATCTAATTCTGACGAATACGAAAGAGGGCCGGAACCGCCGCACAGCTCACAGATCAGGACTTCGGGCTTATCATCGGAAAGTGCTTCCGATACATCGGAAGCATTATCTAATGAAGATGACGAGGTAGTAACAACGTCAGAAGCCGATGAATTAAGCTTATCAAGAACAGCAGAAGCACCGGAAGAGGTCATAAGATCATCGCTGAAAGAAAGACCAACATCATCAACAAAATCAGCTAAAGCAGAAGGGATGATACGAACATCTTTCATAGAATAAACAGCACAGCAGGCAGAAAGAATACACATAGGAAGCATCTTATCAACCTGATCAAACTGAGAAACAACGGAATCCTTTTCAAATTTCTTAACATCGTAAACGAGCTTATATGAACGTTCAAGTTCACGATGATCGGAACGACGATAGAACATTTTTACAAGGAGATCAAGTTTTCGATCAGCAGAAAGAACAGCGACCTTTTCACGGATCTCGGAAAAAAACTTGGTCAAATTTTCAGAATTAAGTTTTTCTTCCGCAGAGATCTCTTTTTTGACAGGTTTAGAAGGAATCTTAAGCCGTTCCTTCATAGTTTTTTCGCGCGCGGAAAAACATTCAACATCGAAACAAAGATCACGATAAAGTTTAGGACAATCACGGCAAACAGCACATTCAGGACCATAACCAAGTTTACAACGAGGATCGTTGACAACTGACTTCTTGAATAGACTTAACGCACGTTCAGAACAAACGCACCTAAAGTCATAAACATCATCATTCGACTTATTTTTAGCAAAAACCGTAGAAACGATACTGATAAAATCGTCGCTGTCTGTTAAAACAGAAACAGCGCGGATCTTAGAGATCTCAGCGAGAATTTCAAGACCGGTAGACGGATTTATTTCGCGCGAAATAATCCTAGCCCGGATATCAGGATGTAAACCAAGAAGCCGAACACGGTTAGAAACAAAGGGCTGAGCCTTTCCGAGCTCGGCAGCAATTACATCCTGTTTGACACCATCATCAATAAGGCGCTGGATGCCAAAAGCCTCAGAAATCGGATCAAGATCCTCACGCATGAGATTTTCAGAGATCATGAAATGATGGATATCGCGCATTGAAAGATTTTCGTGCACGATACAAGGAACGGTTTTATGAGAAAGAACAACGGCCGCGTTCAAACGGCGGAAACCGGAAACGAGCTCGAGAGAATTTGAGTAAGGATCATGATTGACAATCAAAGGCTCAATGATGCCGTTGACGCGAACGTTTTCAACGAGAGCGTTGAAAAGTTCTTCATTGATCGATGAACGAATATTCGGAGGAATAACGATATCCTTTATGGCGACATTCTGAAAAACACCAGAAGACGAAGGAAGAGCAAAAACAGAGGGAGCCGAAACGACATCCCCGGAAGAAACACAGGGATCCGCGGAAGATTCTTTTTTCTTACGAGGTGCCATTAGCTTTCACCTTCGGATGAAAAGGGAGAATCTGAATCTCAGTTAACTCAGAAATCGGATAAATATGAATTTTATCTCCCTCTCGAATAGTCACAGAATCACAGTCATGGATAGTATGAATAATCTCATCGTGAAGGTCCTCAGGCGAACGATCGTCTTCAAACTGAAGAAGACCGACGCCGCGAACGACGATGGCAATCATAGATTTTTTTTCAGGCATTTTTTTGTCTCCTTTAGATCGGTTGAAAGGGCGCACCGGCCGGAGGAAAGGAGACGCCAATCTCCTTGGGTTAGGAAGGACGCCGATACCACCGGCCGATACATTGAGAGCCCGATAACCCTTCGGAGCCGAGGGCGGAGGTTTTGATTCCACATCTACATACCAGCGACAATAGGGAAAGTCGCAGTTATACGAAGGTAGTACAAAGTATAAATAAATAACGAACGTTGAACCATCGTAAACCAAATATATATAAAAATGTAGAACGATGGTAAAACGTGAACAACAGAAACGCGCCGGTATTAACAGGAGTAAAAATACCAGAAGGTTTAATAGAGTTCATGAAAAAAGACATCGAAGAATCTAAAGAATTCAGAAACCAATCAGAATATCTAGTAGCAGCATTAAGATTTTACGAAGATCACAGAACACAAATAAAAGCTGAAAGAAAAAACACCTTTAGAGACAACGAAGAGAAAGAGATCTCATAAAATATTTTAGAAACCGCTGGCAAAGCCAACGGTTTTTTTGTTGTGGAAAGACACACAGGCAAAGAGCCCCCCACGATCCCCCAATGGGGAAGAAATTATTTCGCGCGAAATAATTGAATAGGCTAATTAGTTAAAACATTAAGCACCAAACACAGCAGAGCCGAGGACGAAAAGGAAACACACCAAAGAACAGAACACACAGAACACACCAAAAAACAGAACAAACAGAACAGAGAGAGACGTCAAGGGCACTGGGCACACGATTGGTAGAAACGTGAAGATCACGTAGAGGCATCGCGAGGGCCGTGTAGGGTGCTCCCACCACCACCCCTCACGCCACCAGACGAGAGAACAATGATTAACAAATACCAATTAAGTAAACTTAATCTGCCCCTGCCCGGGAAAGCCGTGCAACCTCAAGCCACCAATAGCCTATTAAAAATAAGGGAAATTCAGAAGCATCGGAGGTTTACGAATTGTAACCCTTCCGGCACTGAGATCCCTATCATCCGGATCATAGATAGGTGAATAAATATCACCGGTGCGTCGAAGCTCAGCGAGCTCATCTTTAGTCATGATCACAGGATCAAGACCGATATCATCTTTCGCCCACAAGTAAACTAGAACCTGATTATGTTTAGAAGCACGTTCTTCAATAGATTCAGAAGGACGATGCACAGTTAAACCCGAAGATTCGGGACTAGAGCACTGAGGAAGAGTAAGAGAAAAATCAAGGACGGAAAACCCGTCACTTTCATAAACATCTCTATTGGCCCGCCAGAAATCAGAAACCGAATCAAAATCAGAACGTTGAACGCGAATTTTAGACGTATGAACATAATCAGCAGGAACAGAAACACAAGAATGAAGAGAATTTTTACGTACGAGCGCAGCCCCACATTCCGGACAAACACGAACGCGCCGATCAGCATAAACGCCAAGAATACGAGTTTGATTAGAAGAACCAAAATAACGATGAACAGGAAGATCCGCAACACAGCGTTCTTTCGACCATGATAAAAAATCAAAATCGGAATAAGATTCATGCCATAGTTGCTCATCGGTACGAAGCATGTTATGAGCTCTGAGGCCCTCACATTTAACGGATTTTTTTATTCCGGAATATTCCGCGGGAATGATAAGATCCTCAGCGTCGATATCCCAATTATTATCATAAGAAAATTTACCGAGGCCGGCATGAGTGAGAATATATGCGAAAGTATAGCGAACAGAACGCATTTTTTCACCGGGATGAATTTGTTTAAAAACCCAAGATTCCCCAAGACCATCATCACCCCAAACACAGAATAAAGAATCAAGATAAGCAAGATCATTACGCATTTTCATATTTTCGAAAAAACCGTAACCGACCGCATGAAAATGCGGAGAGAATTCCCAAAGAGAATTATCATCAAGAAGACGCCAAGGATGAAAAACAACACATCCGCCAGCAAAACCATAAAGTTGTAAAAGACCAAGAAGATCATCATAAAAAAGCTGAAAGTGATCAGCACGTTGAATAATTTTTTTTAACCATTCCTGAGGCGGAGAAATCGACCAATGTTTAAATTGGATCTCAGTACCGGTCTTTCGTTTATGAATATCGACCGGAGCAATAACTTTTTGTTCCATTTGAACCGACTTACGCAAAGCGGCCGCATTCATGCAGGTTTTACAACGCAACCGCCAGCAGTGCATAGCACGAGCCTTAAGATAATCGTTCGTACCAGATGAACAAACAGTCACCGGCAGATCTCCGCAATCCGACCGATGAACACCGCATACGGCCGAATCAGTAATACGTCCCGGGAGAGACCAATAAACATACGGAACACTCTCTGAGACCATTCGAGCCTTAGAAACGTTCCTGTTTTTGAATTTTTTAATTCCCATAAGCTCAAGCAAACTTACATAAGTATCACTTATGGCAGGATACATAGTTGACTGAAAATCGACGCCCAAAACAAGCTTAGTTATTACATGCGATGAGAGCGCAGCCTGAACGGCAATATTCTCTAACTCGGCCAATTTGGATCCCTTTTCGAGCGCCGTGATGAAAACATCATCCCGGCGGCTGTCGTAGTCTGCTAGATTCGTTTGCATGAAAGCACCTTTCTTAGGAAAGGGTTTGAAAGGCGGGCACCGGCAAGCCGGCGCCCTATTTATCCGCCGGCAAGCCGGCGGTATAGATGACGCGAATTGTTGTTACGGGGGAGGAATAACGCCGGGGTCCGGAGGCCGGCCGGCGTCCGCCATGGCCGTCCCCGGAACCCCTACATAAGTAAACTTGATTGCAGATCCGGCAACAAGAGGAGCAACACGATCAAGAACATCGGCCTTGGCAAACGAAGCGGCTTCCGCCTGATCAGACAACAAGCCAGAAACACGAACGCCGCCCGGAGACAAATCAAGACCGAAAAGCTTAAGTTGGTTACGAAGACGCCAGTAAGTAGACTTACCGGTTAACATAACCTCACGATCGGCCTTCAATTTTGACGTGGCGTGCATCGAGAGAGCCAGATCTAAATCAGGATCGTACATTTTTTTTACCTCCCGAATCAAGAATTACGGCATTCCGCAAAGAGTGAGAGTGTCTAAAATCATACCACACCGGAGGAGCAATAGCTAAGATCTCCGGAACAAGAGGAGAAAAGACAAGAAGATGAGGATCAATTCCAAGCAACGAAGTGACCTCAGGAATCAACGAATTGGCCGCACGGCAATATAATAAAAATTCCTCACGCTCGAAAGCGAGACCGAAAGGCGAAAACACCTTAAGAAGAGGAATAATTACCTGATCACGAAATAAACACTGGTCCGCATTTTTAAAAGACTGAACAGTAGAAATAACAAGGATGTCCTTATGCGAGATCACACCCATGAAACGCTGAAGAGTGAGATCCTTACTATCACGAGATGGAAACAAACGAGCCACATCATCAAGAATAACGATCGAACCCGGAATCACCTCATCAAAACTATCAACAGAATAAGCCTGATAATCCTTCGGAAAAATCGAAACGTCAGGAGTACCAAACATGGCTTTAGGCCGGCTGCGAAGATCGGGACAAAAGCTTATCATACCGTGCATATTGAGAGTTTTACCGCTTTTACCGCGTCCGCCAAAAGGAACATGACCATAGCTGAGAGAATTGATCTCAAACAAGGTAGGAGAATCCTTATACGAACCATGAGTAAAAACTTCAATTTTAGACATCTAAAACCTCTTCAATCTTAGGTACTTCTTTTATATCCGGAGGCGCAGAAACCGCGACGTCCGGAGCAGAAGAATAAGGATCCTTGCCGCGAGCGATCAAATCAACAGCACGAAGAAGCTCATCGGAATATTCACGGCCGAGGCGCATTCCAAGAATCTGAATGCGATCTTTCATAGAATTGCGCTCTAACTCAGCTTTATGATACTCAATAAGCATCTGATAATATTTGTCGGAAAAGGTCAAAACCTCACCGAGAGAAAATTTATTAAGATGAACGTCTCCAAAATCGACGACCTTAGCAGGAAGATCCATTGACTTTACACGATAAACGGGAAGACCGCGTTTAGTGCAAGACGAATTAACAGCGGTAAGAGAACCCGGGATCAAATCGAAATACTCTTTAGTTAAGATGTAACAAGACATCGGTGAAGATTCCTTGATAATCACAACGCCGCGAATAATCCATCTCCAATAAATCCAGTGAAAGAAATAAATTCCGAAGAAGAACGCAATAACCAGAGGCCAATACGAAGAAACGTAAATCCAGTCGATATTAATATCAAAACCGAAACCGGAAAGGAACCAAATAAACGCAATAGCTAAGATCAGAACAAGAAAACCGACAAAGTACCACTTAAGCGACGCGTAAAAATCGTACTTGGTACGGCCGACAGTAGGACCGCCGGGACCGCCGCCGGCACCGGCAGAGAAATCACGCTGATCAAAATCTACGCTCGTATCCATTACCTCCAAACTTAAAGTAATACACCGCGCACAAAGCCATACCGAGGAGCAAGGACCCCATGGAAAGGAACACAACGGCAAAGATCTCCATTAAGAACCCCTCCTTAATCCGGAACGGAAGATAACACCACCGAAGAAGGCGATAACAGACGCTACGGAGATAGACACAATAGGAAAGGAGTAAACACCGGTCACGGCCGACAGAATGCCGGCAGTGACCGTAGAAGAGGCAAGGATAGAAAGCCCCGTTAGAACACGGCCGAACCTCAACGCCTCACCTTCTTTAACGTATAGCCAGCAGAAAGAGACATGATCCAAGCGACGAACAGGATCAAGAAGGCAACAACAGAATAGAAAACGAGAACGTTACCGGAAGAGATCCTATCAGCAAGAGCAACAGCAAGCGGAGACTGAACACCGCCGATCATGTCAAAGAGACCAGCGCCAAAAATCAAACCCATGCCTAAATCAATAAAGAATAATGCAGTGAGTATGAATACGGCGCAAGATCCAAGCTGGCCTAAACGGCTCATTCAATACCTCCTATTGTAGTTATTGCCGCCGCTGCGGCCGCCGCCGCCACCGCCCCCGAAGGGACGGAGAGCGCGTTTAGCACGGCCGTAGATATACTGAACAAAGCTGAGAGCGATGAAAACAAGAAGGGCAGCAATAATAAGCTGAGAAACCCAAATAGGAAGCCCGGTGATACGCGAGAAAAGAGAAGGAAGGCCGCCGCTGAGGAAGAAATAACCGAGACCTACCGCAAGCAATGCGTAAAAAACGCGAGCTTTCGTAATAATCTTGAGACCGGCTTCACCGGCACCCTTCTCAACAAACTTGAGACCAGAACTAATAGGGATGCCGTGAAGAGTAGAATGCCAAAAGCCCTTCTCAGAAAACTTTATAGCAGCCTTTTCGGCATCCTTGGAAAGAAACTTAATACCGAGCTTCTCACCGATCTTTTCTGGAAGCGACCACCATCCCATAAGATCACCTACCTCTATGCTTCTTATCGATACCGAAAACCGCATACGCGATTATCAGCAAAATCACGATACTGAGCAGGATGAACCAGCCCTGATAGGCCGATAGATCGGGCTTTACCGGGCCGGGCTCAGGAAGATATCCGGTTCCATCGTCAACGATAGCATCATCACCGGTGCCGAGATCGTCACCGGCAGAAGCAGCGACCCATGAAAAGGAATCGCCGACAAGCTGAGCAGTGAATGTATGACCGGCGCGATCATCGCCAATAAGCTCGGTCACACCGTCAGAAGCGTAAAAAGTGCCACCGGTGGAACCGGTGCCGCGGTCAGTAAAGATAACGCTTTTACCAAGACTAGCAGTAGAAATATTAGAAACATCAACGCCAGTATAATCAATGACAATAGAACTTAAAGGAAACATAGAAAGTTGACCCGGAAGACACCAATTGTTAATGAAAAATAAAACGGAATTAGAACCAGAATGACAATAACCACCAACAACAAAAGTATTAACAGAATAATAATTAGAAGAAGAAAAACCAGAAACAAGATTCCCAACAGTAAGAATATCCAAATTGCAATAATTAAAAACTCCAGTAGAATTAACAGCAGAAGATGGAACATAAACAGATTTCAACAAAGGACAATAAGAAAAACAATTTAAACCAAGACTACCAACAGTAGAGCCAGAGAAAGAAACAAGATCATAACAATAAGCAAACGCATAATTACCGACAGAAGTAACAGAATTACTACAAGAAACAGTTTTGATAGCATAACCAGAATCAGCAGTACCGATACTAAAACCATAACTGGGAACAAGTGTTACACCGGAACCGATAACAACATCAAAGATAGAATCTCTATAAACGTCCCAAGAAGGACGACTAGTAGCCGAAAAAGTACCAGCATTACCATCAGAGAGGGTAAGAGTACCGGCAATATTCAAAGTCCAATTACATGCGCCGTCGGTTCCGGATTCGGCAACAGCAGGAGCCTCAGTAAGCTGGAAAGCCGAGGACGAACCGCCAACCATGACGGCCGCCCCGGAGATAATCATCATGACGGACAGAACGGCCGCCAGCAAAGCGTAAAGTTTCATGGAATTACCTCTTTCCGCCCAAGTGTTTATCGTGTGCGAATCTGCGTCTATCCATGCGGCGCATGATACACGCACCGAGAAGGAAAAGGAAAACACCGGCAGCGACGCCGATCATTAAGATCTGCGTCTCGGTCAACTGAGAGGCCGCATCATTTACACTCTGTGTAAAAGCCGGCCATGAACTGTAATCTATCATTATTTTTTCACCTTGAATTTTTCGGCCGTTTCTTGTCAACGGGAGGCCGGCCCGGAATCAGTCACATAGCAAGCAGAAGGATCAGTATCTAGAAGACCTCCGCGCCTTACGCTCACGGCGGCCGGCTCTCCATTTCCCCGTTTTATGGGGGATGGCGATCCAAACGCAGACGACAAGCCAGACGAACATGATAACAAACGCCAACCAGTAATCAGTAATGAACGTCTGAAAGTCCATTTGCCTTACGTATTCAAATCCCTGAGGAGGAGTTTTAAATAACCAATCGGCAACAAACGTAACGATAGAATCAGCGGCAAAGAGCAAGAGCCAGCCGAACCATACGATACCCTTACGAGACTTCCTTAGTTGGGATCCGATCACCGGCCCCACCTCTTGGAAGGTAAACCGCCCATCATCTCACGATTAAGATGACGGACGAATACAGCAAGGAAAGACGATCCGAAAATGAACACGCCCCAGAACCAGATATCGTTAAGGGCATCAGCTAAGACGCCCCAAACGCTGGCTACCGGGATCTGAACATCATTCGAACCGGCCGAAGAAATACCGGAGACGATGAGGAAGAAAAGCGCGACGGCCGCAAGGACCGTCGCTATTATCAAAGGAAGATAACGCACAGAGAATCACCTTCTATTACGGCCCCCATGACCGCCTTTGGTCGCACTACGAAAAACGACAGAAAGGAAAAAGAGAACAACGATTAAAACGGCAATAACTGTCCAGTTAATAGGAGGCTTAACAATGACTTCTTTCCAAGAAATAATGACCTTGATAGTACCCTCAGAAACGGACTTGTCGCCATGAGTAATAGTAATAGTCAAAGAGTATTCGCCGGGATCCGTAGGAACACCGGTGATAGTGTCACCGCTGACGTGAAGGAAAGAGGAAGCAGTACCGGATATGCTCAGAGTGTCAGTAGATACAATAGCGATCTTAATAACGGCAGTCTCACCGACGAAACCGGTATAATCAGTCAGATCATCTAAAGAAAGATAAGACTGAGGAATAATACCGATGGAAGCAAGCTGAGAAGATTGACGTTCACCGATGTTATTGATCGCATTACAGGAGATCGTATAGTAACCGACATCCTTGAACTTATGAGAGGTGTCTGAAATCCAGATACCATCACCGTAATTCCAAAGGACCTTAGAAGCATACTGACCGGTAAAGACAGTATTGACCGTGAACCCATCGCCGGCAACAGAGAAACTAAACTCCGGGACCGGAGCAAAGTTTTGAGCAGCGTAAACCGAAATCGAATAAGTGCTAGTACCGATCGAGATAGAATAACTCTTTCCAACATCGGAACTCATAGGAGTACCGGTAACTGAAAGAACACGCTGACTACCTACGGTGGAGAACTCATAACTGAAAGGACCGGAAACAGTGACGGCAGGATCAGAGCCGGAAACGATCTTAACAAAATCGTAACCGACGCCGACCCAAGCCATATCTTGGTAATAAGTATCAGAACAAACGATCGTAGCAGAAGCAGAAGCGATAGTACCGTCAACGCCGATAACATCACAACGGAAGGTATAAACACCGGCCGAAGGAACGTTAAACAAAGCAGTAGAAGCGGAAGCGGCGAACAACTGACCGTTAACATAATACTTAGTATTCACGGCGTTGTTGACGCCGAAAGGAACGACATCATACATACGAACTTCGTCAGGACGCTCGGTGACAACAAGAGAACCGATAGAAGGCGGATCGGAAGAGGCCGGGGGGTTGGTAACAACAATAGTGATCGTCTTAGAAACACCGACGTAGCCGGAGGCCGAACACGCAAAGGTTATCTTATAAGTACCAGAAGAACTGAAAGAACCGGTCAAAGCGCCCCCGACAACTCCGATTCCGGAGTTAGTGATTGAAGCACCGTCTTTAGTAGTTGAAGTGATAGAAACGTTGGCATTCGCAGGGTTTGTATCAGGCTTATAATAGAAATTATACCCAACATAAACGGAATAGTCAGCAGGAGGAACAATGACCATAGGAACGGTTATTGTAACAGTTGTAGTAGCGACCTTGTACCCCGAAGCGGTACAAGAAACGACAACATAATACGTTCCGGGATTAGCATTAATCGTACCGGATACGGTAAGACCACTGACAGATAAACCGGAAAGACCACCGTTATTAGTGATAGAGATCGTAGCGTTTGCAGGAGTGACAGTAAAAGAATTACTGAATATCTGACCAACTGAAGTAGTAGAAGAACAACCAGAAATAGTAGTACTATTCTGATTGAATACCGCATAAAGATCAATATTAGAAGTAACTTTCAACGATGAAATAGTAGCGGATCCGGTGGAAGTAGTACACCAACCAACAAAGGAATACGCACCGGATGAATATTGAGCAGACGGAAGCGAAGCATAAGAATTCTGAATGATCTTCTCAGTCCAAGTGGACTGACCGTTAACAGTACCCAAAACGCCATGATAAGTAACAGTGAAAATAGCAGGATCAACAACAAAATTAACATATTCCATACACCAAGAGGAATTATTAACAAATTTGTAACCGACGTTATAAGTACCGGAAACAGTAGGAGTACCGGTAAAACGAGGATTGCTATAATTAGTACCACTGTTAGTAGCAGTAATAGAGACACCGGGAGGAAGAGAACCAGAATCAGGATTATAGTTCTGATTAACCGGAATGGATCCAAAAGTAACATCTGTAAAAACAGATTTACAAGAAATGTCAATTGACTGACCGACAGTCAAATGATAATCAGACAAGGTCTTATCACCGGAAGCGGCGGAAGAATTATCAGACATATCCGCAACAAAAACGATTCCGGCAAAAAGAACAAAAACGGCGATCAAAGAGACCGCCAGCAATTTATTAATTTTCATTGTAAACTCCCGCACCGTCTAAGGTGCACTGAAAAGAAGTTTTACCGGGACCGGGAACTCTGAAAAAGTAATCCGGTACCGGGAGATTACGCCGGGCAAAAAAATCATCAACAAACTCAACGCGGATGAAAAGAAATTCACCGCGAAGTTTATTGTATTGACGAAGCTCGACGCGTTCCACGCGCGGGAAAGATAAAATACGATCGATAATGGCCGCGGCCTCGAATTCGCTGGAAGCGAAATACGAACCCATCAAGCCCTTATGAAAAAGGCTCGATGGCGAATCGCGGACCAAACCAAACACATCAATCTTAAAATCGCGCATGGAGATCACTTCTTAGACGTGCCCCCATTAGGCGCGAATTTTTCATAAGCAGTGGCAATTTCATTCTTGAAAAATCCGGATTTCGAAATATCGACGCCCGTTTCACGAATGAATTTAGCGATACTCATAAGGACCTTTGCAAGGTTCTCAAGTTCATCGGGATCGCTCGAAAGAGCGATGTCCTGCATATAATTGTTTTTATTACGAAAACCCGGGGTCATCGCAACAAAATTGGGCGTAGGCGGATCGTAACCGAGAGAGGGATCTTCTTTATTGAGCCACTCAACAGATTCAAAACGAATCTGAAGATCGCCGCATGAAGCGGACGAGATAGTAGTCTTGAGAGGATTCTGTTTTTTATCCTGAGGAATACCAAAATTTTGAGCTGCGGCTAGTTTAACGTTATCGGCCTTTCCGGCCTGATTCTCTTTAATCGTAGTTGACATTTTTATCACCAATTTTTAAAAAAGTTTGAAAAAAGTTTAGAGGCGTCCAATAAATAAAAAAAGATCAAAGATCACATCCGGTAGCGGAAGCACACCTAAGTTCAATCGGTAGGATTGAAGATAAAATGAACGAATCTGAAAGAATCAAGAGTGATTCCCGATGGGAGCACATAATCTTCAATCCAGCATCATTTTTTCGACCACCTTTCGAAGCGGGTTCACTTCCCCAAACGCCTTTAGCGTTATCGATC
>Ga0123354_10012099_pt1 | contig 13360 bp, 8 predicted proteins | sample TergutLab28metaG_2_FD_97872 | JGI IMG/M metagenome (GOLD analysis project Ga0123354, IMG submission 97872) | Labiotermes labralis P4 segment gut microbial communities from Petit-Saut dam, French Guiana - Lab288 P4 | ecosystem: Host-associated > Arthropoda: Insects > Digestive system > Gut ...
CAAAGTCACTATCATACAGTCTAACAAGACTTAACCTGCACCTGAATACATATATACAACTGCAAAAATGTGTAATTCTTGGCTCATGTTCAATTGTAAGAAACTTTTTAAACTACAAATAAGATCACCGAGCCTAATCCTGTTGATTAATACATCCGAGGATAGGTGAATACTTCCCAGCCAAAGCTGAGAAGTGAGAAATTCGATTATGATAATGATGATGATGATGATGATGATAATAATAATAATAATAATAATAACAAATGCCGTGGAATACACACGACCTATAGCCGTAGTGGGGTAGGCAATTACTTACAGACGAGACCATTATGATCTATAGTCTGGAAGTACTTTAAAATGTGAAAACAAAAAATACAGAAAATTGACGACGATACAAAACGCCGGTGTATGTTCGACAAATATCCCTATACAGAATATGTGCTTCAGTAAGATCTTCACTAACATAAAGAACATAACAGTAACAATACTGTTACTTCCGCAGAACCACAAATCTTCTGTAATAAGAGAACAGTAATGGTTCTGCCATGGAAACTTGTTTTTCCTTTTTAGGTAAGCAAGTGGAACAATTAGAGATTGGGAGTTCATATCAACGAATACAATTAAAGGGTTTTCTACTCGTCGGCCTCTATGTTGCCCAAGTCACGGCCGATCTTGCAAAATGGGTTTGATGAGGCATAGACGATCTGTTTGGGCCTGAAATAATTACAAAAATTTGAGAATATATTCTTCGGTATTTTTCCTCCCTCATTAGCCTTATAGCTACATACTTTCTATAAAAATGTTCTTCTGTAATATTCAACCTTCAGCAGATGCACTAGAGAGTCGAACATTATTTTGTTCTTGATATTCGTCAAACCTTCACCAGGTTATGTTGATCTTATAGATATCATGCTTATTTTTCCGTACAATGACCGTTTGTACGACGAACAGTTTGTGAGCACTACTGTAAATTAGAATGTTCAGTAACGTAAAACATGGATTTTACGTTTGTACGTGCAAGGATATTACGAGTGTATTCCTTGAAGAAGGTGTAGTGCAGACCTCTGATTATAAATGTAATTTAAATTCGTCCAGTCGTTCGCATTTACATGGTCTGATAACACTATCTTCCCTGTGGGCTTACATGTTCTGCTCTACTCTAAATAATGCATAAAGAAAAACAATTTAATATACTACTACTAATAATAATAATAATGTGATGGACATTGTGCATTATGTGAGGTATGGGTCTGCTTGATGTAAGTGATGTTTCAGAATTTTGGATTTCCCGTCTGCAGGTGATTATGTGCCAATAATTTGTAAATCCGTGCCCGTTTATATTTGTGGCTACCGATAGGATTGAGCCCTGGACTTTTCGAATAGTAGACTACCTGCCGTGGAACAATATTAGTCTGCTAATATCCTAGCGTTAAAAAGGTTCTGGTTCGATCCGAATATCGCCCCTCTTTCGAATGAAAATAAATGTGTATTCGGCAGTATAGTACACACAATTCCAACCAGCGTCCTTTATAATCTATTAAGATTGCTTGCCACCGGTTTTATAAAGACATTTCAGCAAACACAAAAGTTTACTAGGTGAAGACGATGTCTAATACAATTCAGAAAATGTACGTTAATAGATAATAATAATACCTCCATGGAACATATATCTCAGGAATGTGCATACATTTTTTCGGCTAGTTGTTTTTGCAATTTTCAAGCCTTTCAAGATATCTTAGGTCAAAATACGAGTATAATAAACAACCCCAATTTTGAATAAAACTTTGCTATTGTACGACATATATTTAAAAGCAGAAGTTCAGCACGAGAAATTGTAGCGTATTTGAAATTATCGATGTTCTGTGCAGTCAGCTAATTCATAATATTTATTCAAACAACTGCACAACAATATTGTTTTGCAGTTATTTGAATAAATATTGTGAAGTGTTACAGTTGTGTTGAAAATTGGCGTTACTTTATCATGTTATAAACCAAAACATGCGGAAATGCTTGAAAATGGCCACAGAAATTTGCCGAAATGTGTAGCCGCGTTCATCAGATATATGTTACATGATTAAATTGTCATTATCTAACAATCTATACTTGCTGAATTTTAAATAGAGTTGTGTATTTTGTATTGTTTTCCTACATTCATTCGAATAAAAACACAACCCAAATGTTAAGACAAAAATATTAGATAGAACGATAAATATTTGTATTTAATCTTAAGAGAAAATATAATATTAAATTCAAGAAAATCTGTGAAATGGTTTATGGGATATACGAAAAAGTTTGTCTCCTGGCCATCTTGATTCTTCTCTCTGCTGTTAAACAAGCTATACGTACATAACATGGGGACCTACGTGCGAAGAGCTGAGGAGATGTTTCGTAATTGCGTGTTCAGAAATGGAAACTTAAAATTATTACTAGTTGAAATATGGAGAGTGGATGCTATAATAGAGCGAACAGAAATAAGTAATCGATATATTTGTTTGCACCGCTATTTCTATAGAAGCTTATTTTGTTTGCACAGAAAACGAAAGCTGCTTAAAATTAGCCCTGTTGAAGTTCGCGTTTTTTGTTATTGTACACATCGTATAATTGCATTTGGAAATGTTTTAAAACAAATATTTCAGGAAAACACAAATAGTAAGTGAACGTTAATTTCTATTACTGACCCGCTGCGTGTTTTTTAACGGTATTTATAAAAGAAAGCATATTTAAGACCTTAAATTTGGAATGTTAACAAGAAATATGCCAATAAGCACAGAATTAGGTAATTAAATTATTGTGATTTATCGAATGCTTATACGAGTTTCCTTTAATTATTTTTCTCAGGTTTTTGCGTCTGTTGTTGATCATATAGAGTCTTCTCTGCATTTGTGAAATGTGGTGGCTAATGAGGACCGTTCAGTACCCATCTTTAGAATTATTAAGTTGGTTTAAGAAGATGCTGAGGTGATACGTAGTAATATTTTGTCGCTTGTATAAGAGGTCTGAGACAGTTCTGTCAGTCAGCAGATCCATAACAGACTACAGTCATTTTCTACGTGATATTCACGTCTGGCACTGATGAAGCTCGAAACAAGTCCGTCGGCGTACAAAAACTGAACCTACATTTGCTTGGGACGACCCTGTTCCGTCTTCTTTCATTCACTGACTGTGACTGGCCAAACGTTCTCGAACAGTCCAGCGTAAGAGACAAAATTTTTTCTCCGCATCACAGCAGCATGCACCTAAACAAATCATTCACCCCGAATATGAGGTTAGTAGGTTTCTTCGAAACGTCGCAACAATTATCTGTTACACGGTACGGAAACCCTAGAGAAACCCATTATTTCTTGTTGTTAATTTTCATTTGGTTGCTTTTTCTATTAGCGTTTTCGAAGATTTAACTTTGCTGCGTTTTTACGTAGTATTTTGTCCATAATTCAGTTGCTTGTTCTTGTGTGAGAGCCAATGTTGTGGCTGGATATCTTGGTATAGTCTCATTTAGAGTTGCAGCTTTTTTTTAGACTTTTTATTAGTGGCTTGGGTTTAATTCCGAAGACTGGTATTGCTACTGTGGAATATGGACTTCAGTGTTATGTGCCTCCTATTTTCTTCTTTGTTCTCCTTATGTTTATGAATCTTTTTCAGATGTTGTTGTCCTACGCTGTGACTTCAAAAAATTTGATGATTTTAATCCTTATTATGCTAATGTGGAGAATATGATGAGCTCCTAATAACGCCAGCAAATGGAAGATGGGATTTAATTCGGTTTTTAAAGGGTTAATCGCATCACTTTTATTTTCTGAGATCCCCTTATTTGTTATAGTTATTCACATTTTAGTATTTTTTGTGTAATACACGTCCATACATACTCACCCACTTGACACTTGTTTTGTTGACTCTTACAATTGCAAATGTTGTACTTTTTTACATTCGATTATAATTTTCTGTGGCCTTTTCACTACAAATATCAGTAAGGTGATGGAAGAGTGATAGGTGAGATGGGCAGGGCATGTAGAACACACGGTAAAGTGAGAAGCGTAAAAATTGTTTGTAAGAGCGAAAGTAAGATACTACTTGCGTGGCCTAGGTGTAGAAGGATAATAATATTAAAAGGAATTATTAAGACTTAGGATTGGAGGGTATGGACTGGATTTTTACGGCAGACAGCAGTGGCTTACTCTTTCGAATACGACGAAGAAACTTCAGGTCTCATAAAAGGCGGGGAATATTTTCACGAAGCGAGAAACAGTTATTTGCTCAAGACGTCTTGTGTTCCATTGAGTGTATTGATTTGGTGTCGTCCTTATAACCCTTGCCTTCTCCCTGACCCTGACGATGGAGTCCGTATGTTATTCCGAAAAGCTGGTGCCCTCCTACAACGGTGCTCCGTATTTTAACCCTGACGGTAACAATAAGAATATTCTCCAGTCTACACTTGCGTGTTGCCTTTTGCATTGGCGTGGCCAGAGACGTCACACTATAGCGAAGTGCTGCCCTTGATCTGCCTGTTATTTGCATATGTTCACTGAATCGCACAAGGTATCTGCAATATTGAGTGGGTCTCTCTAAATCTGGTTTCTGACTTGGACAAGAAATTCAATTTCTGAAATCTTGCAATAAAAATACAACCTTTTGTCAGTTAAATCGCGATTCTAAATTGAGCAGACGGGAATCTGTCCTGTTCGTCACTTCTCTATGTATGATGCTTGCAAATATTAGTATGTGATTACATGATTCAAGATGACAAATAGAAGGACGAAAGAAAAATGAAGAATGCGAGAATAAGATAAAAAATAGAGGAAGAATTAAACCAAAGAAGAGGAGAGGAAGGAAGGAAGAAAGATAGAAAGTGAAAAGTACGGAAAAAGATAACGCGAAAGGAAACAACAAAGAAATAAAGGAAGAAATGAATAAAGTACAGAAAGTAAAAGTTCTCTAAATTGATATATGTAAGTTACAACATGAATTTCTTCTTACTTTTATGATGAAACTTTGGTTTTCTTGAGGGCTATATCTGTTAACGTCCATAGGCCAGTAGTTTTCTTCAAGTCCTCATAAACTAAAGCCATTTAAATTTCCACGTTTCCTATGACGTGTCTCTCACTGCACATTGGTGTCTTAATCAACCCACTGATCTTATCCACTTTCGTTTAGTTCAGTTTAAAAAATCGGAGCTAAGCGGTGGTGCGGATGGTTGAGGCACTGCGCTACAAGCCGGAAGTTCACGGGTTTTCTTCCCGATGGGGTCATTGGGATTTTTCATTAGCTTTATCCTTCCGGCAGCACTATGGTCCTTCGATCGACTCAGCCCCTAACAGAAATGAGTATCACCTAGGAGGCAAAGGCGGCCGGTGCCTAGGGCTGACATCCTTCCCTCATTCATGTACCAACTGTCTAGAAATTATATATATAGTCGGTAGGCTACGTTGGCGTATACTGTGCCACTTAAATCTATAATCTATCTAAAATCATGTGCAGTGAAATTAAAGTCTGTCTGGGGATGAAGGTGTCCAATTGACTGCTGGGCTACTGGTTTTCCCAACTGAAGAAGTACGTCTTTATGGCCAAAATACAGAATTTCTTATGGTAAACTGGGGCGTACTATTCGGAATAACTCAGCTTTAAAGGGCTGATAATATGCACTAAAGTATCTGCATTTGTAATAGTACAAAATTAGTGAAATTTGCAACTTTTTAAAAGGCTAACACATAATTACAGCACTTGAAAATGAAGAAGAATGGAGACTGCACGTGTGGCTGGAACATTAGGTCACTGGGAGAGCCTACGTGAGTCAGGGAATGCTGGGACGGAAGGGAAGCGAGCGGGCGTTCCTGTTGTTGCTGTAAAGATATCGATTCCGATATGTGACTGATAATGCTCGCCATCTTCGTGTCGGCTCCGTCTTGTTAACACTCTGCTTCCCTTCTTACCAGCAACGGCAGATATACCGCTGCTACGTGTTCTTAGCAAGTCACACCAGTTGGCTCAGCTCTTCACTGGAACGCTTCCGGATTATTGCCGAAATTCTTTCGTTCTGCACAGCGATGTGGCACAGAGGGCGGAGTCTCATGAATCCTTGCTGCGAAAACTTGTGTTTGTGTTTCCTGATTACAAATTCAGTGATTAACTGAACAAAGCTTGGGTCAGGAGAGGCACAGGTTGTGGGCGCATTGGACCTTCGGGTTCATAAACTTCGGGGAATTTCTTGACTAGCTAAGGACTTCTTAGCTTTTCAGAAAGGACTCTGCTCCATGGAGTTAGTTAGTTAGTCAATTAGTCCGTTAGATAGATAGTTGGTTGGTTAGTTAGTTAGATGGGGAGATAGAGTTAAGCAAACAAAACTATGATTCTATATTTTCGGTTGTGGAATCCCATTGTCGTATGTGTACTATCAGATAGTACTTCATACCGCCAGACACAAGCTTTATTGATAAATATTTCTTTTTCACATTGCCTCTAGCGACAAGCAATCAGAGCAGGACGATATTTCATGTTTATTAAAAAAAAGCATAAAATTATTCCCTGTTACATATTTTTAATATTTTCAAGAGCTAAACTATGCAACTTAAAAACAGAAGAAGAGGTTTATAAGGCTAAATCAAAGAACAAAATTGACTTCAGTATTTTAAACAATAGTGTAAAGAATCGAGATTTCGTTTCCAGGTACTTGACACATGGCTTTTTTACTTATACGAATTTACATTTTTGTTTTTGACCAGCCTCGCGGTCTAGTGGTCAGAGTCTCTGACTACTAATCATGAGGTACCGGGCTCGATTCCCAGCTTTACCGTGGGAATTTTCCCTGAAGGGGAGGATTCCCGCGGTGACCATGGTCTGGGTAGATTAGTAGAATTTAGGTTTAAGGGCCCTCCTGGCACTACATCTTCCTATATCACCACTCACATCATTGGGACAACGTAACTGCGCCTCGTGGGCGTCCCAGCCTCAGAAGTCGGTTACAGTCCTACCGTGCCCAGGAGGGAAGACCACGAAGTCCACAAGGACATGTGGTGGCACTGGGGGGAAAAAAAGAAGAAAAAAATTATATTTTAATAGATTAGGTTGATAATTAGGTCTCAGCATGTATCACCAGACTTAAGGCAAACATGAATTATCTACCAATAAAGTCTGTGTTTAGCTGTGTTCAGCCACTGTTTCTTATAATTCTTCTATCTGTTCTTCAGTGAACGAATAACTCTGTCTGTGCCTCCAAGGGGAAGATTTAAACTTAAGAATGTTCGAAAACTAGATGCTGAAGAAGGTATTTGACGAAAAGAAATGGTAATGAACGGGATGTTTTCGGAAGGAGGAACTTAAAAAAGGCACTGTTTATTATACGTTATTAGGCAATCATGGTAAGGAGAGTGAGATTACCGGAGTATAAAGTGTAGCACGCACTGAAGGGATAAAAGCGCAGGGGGTATTTTAGCCTGTGCCCCTGAAAAACTTGAACACTTGCAAGTTGTATGTGTATATCTTAAGGAAACACTGTGTGACCGTGCAGACTGCGTTCAGGTGGCTAAAGATAATGTAGTGTGGTGCTTGTATGAAAAACAGTAATGAGAAATTTGACGGTATATGCTTGGATGACATTAAAAGACTTTGAAATCTGAAAATTTTGCCCAATTTAAAACTAAAATTTTTGAAAAATAATCAACTTTCAAGTTTTCCAAGAAGCGTTCTGCGCTTTGCAGTTACTTGCACTAATAGAATGGCTATCGTCTTGACACAGATCAACATTTTATTCCTGAACATTCCTTTCAGGAAACTCCTTTAGTTAAACCTATTGCAAGGGGAGGAGCATGGAACCCAGAACTTTCCGCTAAGTATGTTCCTTCATTGGACCTTTATACGCTTGTAAGCTCTCTGGATGAGTGTGAACGTGGATAATGGGAAATTTCGGCTTAACGTTGCTTCTAATGCGATGGAGATGTACTTTACAGATATCAGGAACCGGACAAAAGTTCAGGGTCGCATGTCCATTGATATATCGTTTGTCGTTTACCGATAATATTCCGTCGGAGTAAATGAGATAGGACACTAGGAATTATGAAATGAGTGAACATCAGAAAGTGTGAAGGAAGTGGAATGAAAATTTTCTGCCGTAATTTAAGTTCATTCATTCTGTGGCCTGTTTTACGACAGATCCATAGCCTCTTCCAAAGCGAGTTCCCCAGAGAGTGCCATCTATTGCTCCGTCTTTCAACTTCCAGTATCCTCTTGTATCCTTAAGATCATTCAGTGGTTGCTTACTTATTCTTTCTCCTCTTCCCGTCGCTTCTATTCGTCATGCTATCTTTTGTATGTAAGATACTGCTTTTCTCCTCGACTCTATGTAATACATACTTCTTCATTTTTCACACGATCAGTCCACCTGTTCGTGTTTCGATGTAAGAATTTTCTTTGTGGATTGAGGAACCTCACGATGAAACATAAAATGGGGATGTTGGCACAGTTCATAAACACAGAACGCCTATACAAATTAGTTTAAATCTTTACCTGCTTGTACTGACCTTTCTCGAGACATTTAGCAGTAAATTTGAATCGTCATGCTCCTAGCAAATTCTTCGTGATGCGCAAATTCTTTTTTCTACTGCTTCATGTAAATATTAATGAGCCGACCATTTGACTCCATGGTGCAAATTTTGGGATTGTCTAAACGTATTAATGTTGGGGGTTTCAGACTTTCAGTGCGCTGTGAGGTTTTAGCTCTTCTGGGATGTTACACAGCGTAACTTTGTAGTTGTTGAACTACCGCCAACCAATCCCGCATTACCCCCCAAAAAGCGAAGACCTTGTATTAATATTGCACATATATTCATCAGTAATGTTGAATATGACATTTTCTGAAGAACGTTTTTCTTAGCAACCTGTGCCACTTCACTTGACGCATATAGGCTATAGTACAGCCGATTGAAATATACCACTTTTGGATCTCCTCATGTCGATGAGCTGCTCTCTCAGAAAATAATTGCAAGAGTGTACAGAGATTTGAAAAAAATCTATCTCTTCTTAACACAATTTCTCATCGTTGTGCTGCAAATGTATACAGCACAAAGCTTCCCGTTTTCCATGTTTCCGAAGCTTCTTTTATAAATATTTAGTTATGACTGACTGGACGGGGTCCAGTTCGTCGTAAGGCACATGTACAGCGTAACGCAAGCGCAGCGGACTAGCCATTCATTAATACCCTGATTGGGTTTCGAAACCAGGATCCTATATTCGAGCAGTAGAAGATAGTATACGATTCTTTGTACGTGTGTTCGGGCACCTGCACAGCACCCATTAAAATCGCTCTTTCCGTCCATCGGTGCGTACATAACAACTGTAAAGCCACTGAATGCTTCGATACGAAATATGATACTGGGAGAATTTAAGAGAAGTTGTCGTAACATTCCAGGTTTACTAAGGTTTACAAAGGTAACGAACGTTTTACATGTAGACTTCTGTGTATTTCAGCCTTGTTAAAGGAGAATGGGCCTTCTCAACTTGGCATGTGAAAATCGAGACCTGTTACACTAGACTGTTTATTATCAATGGAGAGAAATGTACTTTTGGGGGTTGTTTGACCGTGCGTCTTCCTCTTGAAATAATGTGAAATGCCAGCTTGATAAAACAAAGTAATTTTATTGTTGTATTCTTAGCTAAGAATACACCAATAAAATAACCTTGTTGCATCAAGCTGGCATTTCACATTATTTCAAAATAAACGTTTGATTGTGTTTCAACACTGTAGGAAATATGTTATGTGTTATTCTACGTAACAGCGTTGTGTTAAAATACTACTTCAAAGCTTCGGCCTTTACTGCTTTTTCAATTTACATCGTATTGAACATGAGTGATACTTTCGGAACTTCGACTGTTTTAAGCGCGTATGTAGAATAAGGACAGAATTTACAGTGTGTGTTACAATCAAGTGAAAATAAACTGTAAAAATGATTGTATTTGTCAGTTTGTTTCTTGCAAATATCAAATACAGCCTTCACAAATTGATAGTCTAGAAGCAATCAGACAGTGAAGGCGACAGAACTGTTATGTTATCCTGCCGTATTAATTTGTTTTTTGCTGTGGAGTACGTCTACGATTCTTGTAAAGAGGACTGCCGATACGTCCATTGTTCATTTCACGTATTACATAGTGCATACAAATGGATTTGGAACAGTGGTGGAGTGACAATATGAAAAGAAATCCGAAGTGCAAATTTTCAAGTGTCAAGTCCCCCACCGCCATTTCCACACACCTGGAATTCCGCGGGAGATAATAGGGATGTAAAAGTCGAGAAGGCGGTGGTTGAAAGCCTGAGCTAGGCACGGCACAGTACACTTCGCAGCTTCTCAACGAGAGGCTTTAGCAACACTGCCGTGAGCCGCGCTACCTTGAGGTCCGTTTAAAATGGACATACAGTGGGTTATGCTAGAATGAACATAATTGTTTCTAGAACCTCGTTCGTCATAGCATCTGTTCGTTCTAGCATACATTGAAACGTATGTATTTACGAGTAATCCGTTCCAGGCCCACAGCGTAGAGCAAAGCTATTTCTTTCTTAATGTCCAAGTTAATTAGCTTTCTCAATCTGTTTTGCCCGCTCATCGCTAAAATTATAGAGCAGAATATTTAAAAAAAAAAATATTTTCACAGCTAAAGGCACAAATGAGCAGATAACTGAACTAAAATTATAATTGAACCTTACAAATGATAACAAAGATAATGGCTGACGTTCTAATCAAAGCGGGAAGGCCCGACACCTCATTCGCACGCGAGTGCTACGTCGGCCGATAGTATTCCTCCGCGTTCGTTGTAGCATCCTGATTTTATTAATGAAAAGTGTTCCTTGTAGCATTCGTTCGTTGTAGCATACCCCACTGTACTCATTTCCACGAGCGTGCGTTGCCGATATAGCAGCCTTGCTGTCAAAGTCACAGCGCTGCTAATGCTGTGAGCAGCGGGGACCGGCCTTTTCCCCGCCGTTAGCAGCGGTTGATTATGCGGCGCTACTAGCTGAAAGGCACGGGGAAAAATCGTGCCTTTACCACGAGCGGCTGTATTGCGCGCTGCTCTTAGCGTGAAATTGCTGTAGATGGTGGGGGAATCGTGGCAGCGAACAGCAGCGCTGCCGCCCGTGGAAACAGCTGTCGTCCATGATTGCATCGCTCCTAATACCCGCTTCTTTAATAAATATTTAAGCAGTTTCACTGGAGATAAGTATCTAATTACGCGGATTATTTACAAAGAAATAAATGCTTAAAATGTGTCTTTAATATCTATGCATAAATATATCCACAGGTTCCGTGCTGCATTTTTTTTTTTTTACTAATCTTCACTCATGTTCTGGGTTCGATGGATGGTCTCTGATTCCAAGCGAAGTAGTGTTTTGTCCTACTCGTTAGAGCAATTTTGTGACTAATCTACCTTTATATTTGACCGAGAGGAAATGTACAAGGCGATGTGAAGAGGACAAGGAAGGCGGCGAAGGTAAAGTAAGGAGTATGAGAGCGACCTTAACAAACACTTCATCTAGCAAGATATCCTCAAGGATGCTGAAGAGAAGTCGAGAGTCTGGAAGATAAAAAGAACACGAAGTGACATAAAAGTAGAGTGAAAGGAGCAGAAGTGCATTATGATTGCAATGACAAGGGAAATATAAACTTGTCAGGAAAAAACTGACACCATGCCCAAGCAATAGACTCGTGTTTTTTACATCGCTTATTCTCACGTTTTTTTTAAGTTCAAGGACTAAATTATTACAGTTGTTCTTCGCCACGTGCTTCATAACTCTTTAGAGATTTTACAAAAGAAGGTCAAATTATTTGCATAAAGTTAGTAAATGACGTGAAGGGGTCAGTGTAAGGCAGTACCTTAGGCTCTGTGTTGCAGAGTAGGCACATGGTTTCTAATCAAGCGAAGTAGACCTGAATTAACACTATAATGCTCTTATCATGCACGGTTTGTACAATTTTCTGTATCTCCCCATTCTTCAATTTTATATGTAAATAAGGCGTGCCGTATATTTTTTTCCCACTAAAGAACTACGAAATACTGAACATAGCTAATATCTTAGGTGGGCCGACCCGGATGACCATGCGGTCTAAGACGTAGGTGTGCAGGCGCTTGATTTTTGGGATCGCGTGTTTGTATCCTGCTCAGGGTGTGAATATTTATATGTTGTGTTTGTTGTGTGTTCCGTGTATGTATCGATTTCAGCGACGTGCTGATCACTCATGCAGAGGAACTCCTACCGTGTGTGTGTGTGTGTGGTTATGTCTAATTGTGTGTGATGTAAAAACCTCAAACATGAATCGGCCTGGGTCCGAATTGTTTCGTAGCGCCACAGCCAAAAAAAAAAAAACTACAGACCAGCGTGAATCATTATCCTGAGCCCCTTTAATTTACCTCCTCCTTTTACAAAATCTGTCAGAAAGATCCATTTTATTATTATTATTGTCATTCTCCCTCATCTCTCTAGGACCACAAAAGGGACTGTTTCCAGAGATTTGCTCATAACATTCTTAATGCATTTTTTGTTCTCCAAAATCTGTCTACATATCCTTCCCAACGCAGTTACGTAGCTACTTCAGTAAGTCACGCAATTCATTGTCATATAGCATTTTCAGTTTCTTTCGTAATCTCTCCTTCTTAATTTTAAATGTTTTCTTGATCCTTCTGTTTCACCCTCAAACGTTCGCGATTGATACTTTTTTCTGTTACAATAGAAACAACAGGCCGTGTTGTTTGTTTATTTTTATGTATTAGTTTTTTACTGCTCTATGTCGTAAGGAAAGCCAACTTCAAGAATGAGCAAGAGTGGTGGTTACTCAATAATAATTATAATTACCAAACTAAGTAAGGTAAAGGCTCCAAGAATTTATTATTTTTCGCTAAATCTCATTAGCTACCTCAGATGTGCCCGCCACTGGATTCACTCGTCACACAAATTAATAAAGTCCACAGCCTCACGTCGGAATTGCATTTTCTGAGATCCATTTTAATTCTCGCACGTGTTCTTAGGTTTTCCAAGTGAAAATATCCTGTAAATTTCCCGACTGAAAAGCTGTATGCATCTGTCATACATAAGATAAGTTCTGCATGCCCCGTCCGTCTTATTGTCCTCGATTTTATTCAATAATATTAAATGTTTAAGGGTACAAATGCAGTTATTTCCTCCGTCCTATTACTCTCTCTAGACGTTCTTACCCTAGTAGTAATAATAATAATAATAGTGGTACACACAGATGCACAAGCCAGAGTGTGAAGAGGGAGATGTCACAGTGTTGTGGAATCAAGCAGTACACACAGACAGAGAAGTTACAGCAAATAGGCCAGATATAATAATTAAAAACAATAAAGAGAAAACATGCACACTGATAGA
>Ga0123354_10012100_pt1 | contig 13360 bp, 7 predicted proteins | sample TergutLab28metaG_2_FD_97872 | JGI IMG/M metagenome (GOLD analysis project Ga0123354, IMG submission 97872) | Labiotermes labralis P4 segment gut microbial communities from Petit-Saut dam, French Guiana - Lab288 P4 | ecosystem: Host-associated > Arthropoda: Insects > Digestive system > Gut ...
GGATGATCCCATAGAGGGATTGAAACATGTAGGAGATATTTTAAATCCATTTTAATCCAATAATGTGGTTTTAAATGGTTTGACAAGTATGTGCAATTAGTTGGTCTTAATAAATATTGTTATTTTCTTTATATTCGTTTCTGCCATTCGATTAGCTACGCAGTAAGCGAGATGTATTTCATATAAACACACCGAGTGTTCCCTTCTTCCCCCGAGGTTTTGTATATTTGTATTCTACATGTTTGAAGGATGTTCTTTGTTTTATTTCGTAGGATTTTAAAAATGTATTTTGTGGCGACCTGGACTCAGAGATGAAGCGTTCCGTCCTCGACCACGGCGACCAAAGCAGGAGAGCCGGCTTTGTCGTTGTGAATAGCTCACGGCAGTCTTCACTATTGAGCTGAAGATTGACTTTAATAGGTGTGATAAGTGATTAGTGTTACAATAAAATAGTCCAGAATGAATGTTAGCGCAGGTGAAACCGTTAAATTCTCAATGACCGTTCCTCCAGAGACATGGTCTGGGTCGCTGATATCTAAAGAATCCCCGAGTTGGCAGATGTCAGAACTGCGGGCTGCTGAGTGTCACTACGTATCGTACAGCCCTCACCTGCCCTAGACGTGCACAAAGACTCAGTGTTTACAAAAGATTTACCAGGTTAATGCTAGACTAAACACGTGTCTAGGAGTGTGTTGTTGGACTGCTGTCTAGGGGGAGGGCAAATTGTGGTCAGTGGACTGTGAAGAGTCCCTGGATGCTGCAATTTACTTCTTACACTCCAATCTGAGCGCAACACGTTGCTGGCCTGAAGCAAATCTAAACCCCATTAATACGCAGAATCACAGAAAGGTAGCAATTCAAAAATACATGTATTTTTTATGTACTTACAGACTTGGACGTGGCATGTGGCACGATATGCAGACAGGAGAGGTGTATGCAGGGATTGGTGAGGAGATGTGAGGGAAAGACACCACTTGGTAGAACTGGGCGTAGGTGGGATGATAATATTAAAATGGGTCTTCAAGACGTGTGATGGGGCGCATGGACTGGATTGAATTGGCTTAGTATAGGGACAGTTGGCGGACGTTTGTGAATGCGGTTATGAACCTACGGCTCCATGTAATGTGGGGAATTTCGTGACTAGATGAGAACCAGTCAGCTTCTCAAGAAGGACTCTGATCCATGGAATACTACGGTCATGTTTCGATCTTGAAATCTGGGATCCTCAACCCCTTGGAACACTCAGGACCTTTTATAGTAGAAACATGAGTAGGTATTTGTTACGGTGTGTCTGAGGAGGAAGTGGGCAACAAAACGAGATAAATTTGGATAGAGAGTAGCAGAGTGTTGTGGAGAATCAATAAAACATGAGTGTCCGCTGCCTGATATTCATATATTATTTAATTGTTTGAACAAAGCAGGGTGAAATATTTACTTCAAATTTACTTCAGTGCTTATTTTCCTAACTTAGCACAGACGCTTACTTCTAGCTTACATTTCGTTACCCCTGTCTACCTAGTCAATTTTTCGTACGTTTCCTTATTGCGCTAAATTTAAAGGTTAAGGTCGTCTTAGACGAGGTCATGAAGCTCCGTAGGTGGTGTAGAAGTGTAGCTCTACCTTTTCTTTAACCACGGCGCTCGATGGGGCGAGTTTTTAACGCCATGCGATGGCGGCTTTACCCTCAGCAAAGAGACGCGGTACGCATTGTACAGCGGTCTGGGTTGGTCCCAGGGCCGGTCTGGATGTGTGCGGAATACCTTGCTCGCATCTGAATTCGATTTCCTTACTATTCCGACCCTACCGAATCACTATACCAACTGCGCTATCCTGACCCATTGTGATGTTCATGTCTTTATTAAATTAAATGGAATGAAATATTTTTTTGACTACATTATTTGCAGAACCCATTTGTTAACTTTAATTTATTACTTCCTTTACTATTGCAGTTCGGCTAACAATTTGCTGTATTTTTTCCCACATACATATCGTGCATCTGGATAATTATCAAAGTTTTTTTCACCAACTGATGCACAATTGAATGGTCCTAAAACAATTTTAAATTTACATTAAAATTGACATAAAAACCTACTACATGTTTCGGTGTAAAAACCATCTTCAGAGAGCGCACTTTAGCAAGCTCAAATAGTGCGGCCTCTGAAGGTTTTTTTTCCACCGAAACATGTAACAGCTTTTTAAATATCAATTTAAAATTGTTTTAGGACTATTCAATTGTGCATCAGTTGGTGAAAAAAAAAAACTTTGATATTGCTATATATTTTACATAATTGTTGTGAAATGTTCTAATTCCCAGCTTGAGATGTCAGTGCTACAGAAATGTCTAAATTTCGACTGTTCGCAGTGTCGGTCCCACTGAACTGCCTTTAGGTCCTATTCAGAAGAAATCAGTGCGACATTCACAGAATATATCAGATTGCGCTGGTTCCTTCTAACTGTGGGAAGCACTCAAATTATTTCAGAATTCACATAACTGAGATGCTTGAAAATTTTCATTGGTATGCATTAGATTTTTGTGCTTCCTTTTTTCCGAAACACAATAGCTTCTGGGAGTTAACCACGCAATTCCTGGGAAATCAAGAATGCGTGAAAAATATTGATATTAACTTTTGTAATTCGTCAACGTTATCCACTTTTTTCCATTGACAATTGTCCACAGAGCGGATTTGTGTATGAAAGGATCCACACAAAGCAACGTGTGCACTTCTGTGAAATTTCCTTCATAGCAAAGTTAATTTCAAGCCATACAAAAGTGCAGAAGCTTCATGTTTATCCTATGTTGTTCTTCTAAGCTTCTCCTCGTTTGTTCAATCAGTTTCCACCCTATTTAGACGGTTCACACTTAAATTCCGGCTGAAATGTTTTCGTCTTCCTTCAACACAAACATCTCAATTATACATGAAGCGGGCAGCAATATTTATGGAATTTCCTTCCCACGATTTTTTGTGGTAGAATTGTTGAATAAGTAAATAGATACTCTTATTACCGCAGGCTGCAGTTTATTTGAATCAGCTTTCAAACTGCTTCTATTTAAGGAAACACAGGAAACTTAGGTGGGCCGGGATAGCTCAGTCGGTATAGTGAATTGCTGCAGGGTGGATGGTTCGAGGACGAAAACCCACTTTTTTTGCAACCCTCCAGAACGGCCCTCAGACCAACGCGGACCCCTGTACAAGGGGTACCGAATTATTCAGTGGGTAAAACGGCTGCGGCGTAGCGTTAACCACCCATCCCATCCAGCGCCTAGGTTAAAGAAAGGGTAGAGCTATACATCTACTCCCCATCTTGGCCTTCATAGTCTGTTCTAGTATGAAATTACCTTTACCTTTACTTCAGAGGAAACTTAATTTGCTGTATTTGGACTTTGCCAGTAATGTGAATTTTTATGTGTGTTAGAGCTTAGCATTAACAAATGAACATTAAGTTATACGGTATATTGAATTGAATTTATTTGCTTTCTATGAATCCATAACAGATTAATACCTCGGATACAGAAAAAGTCATGAAAATATTACATACATACAGCAGTGGCTTGTACAATACAACTGATTAAGCCCAGTCTATCATTCTAATTTTTCTACAGAGTAGAGAGTGACAGCATATAGATAATTCTTTAGGTCTTATTTTAATATTTAGGGTTATAACTTAAACTTTTGATGATTTGTGGGAGACTGTTAAACATTTTAATGCCAACTAAATAGATTCTTTTTTGATATAGTGATAAATTGGATGAAGGTTAGTGAAAGATATATATGTGTCTAGTAATTACGTGTTTGACATCATAATTTAATTTGAAAATTTCTTATAAGCCTATCTTCCTTGGGGTTGGTAATTATTTCGGATGGCCATGAAGCACTCTTCACCATTCATATATAATCAAGTTACAGAGTGCCACAGTATCATTTTCTGAAGTAATTTGCTGGGAAACCTTTTGGATGTTTTTGCAACCGGATGTACTCAGAGACTTAAATATTGTGCTCTATTTTGTGAGCACTTTCATCACCATCCAAAACTGAAATTTTCTTCAGCCACGTGGAGTATTTATTGTTTATCTTTATATTCTTATAATGTTGTATTTATCTTCAAAATAGATCTGTGTAAATGTGCACAGAGCGATCACAGCCTCTAACGAATTAAGTGAATTCGGTGTGTAAAGTTAACCTGATTAACCGGACAATGTCATCTGCTTTACCAAGCACCATATCCTAAGGCATAAATTTCGCGTGTGGCGGTCTTACTTTCCCCTATAATGATTTTTAATATAAAAGTTTTTATATCAGAGAAGTGGTAGGCATAAACAGCAGCAGGAACATTAGGAAATTTGGGAACATTGTTATGTTTTTGCCATTATTTGTCTTTGAAACTATTACAGGGTAATTTTTCCTTTGATGGACCCGGTAAGCTTTATGGATAAAAATTGAGGACTCTACTGCAGATAGAAAGTGAGCAAACATTACTTTAAATACTTTTTTTAATATTGCTCATTCTGTGCAATTTGAATTCAATTACACACTCTGGCAGCACCAAAAAAATGCTCTATCTGATGTGTTACAAAATATATGACAGGCAATTTGGACACCATCTCTGTGTCCAGCCAACCTACAGAATATCTTCTTTATGTGGTCGATCTGAGTTGGGACGTTTCCTGCTTTGTCAACTGACGAAGGGAACAGATCTTCCTTTACGGCATTAAATGATTAAAATTAAAATGACTTAAAAATCAATGCTGTCGAGGGGGGGGGGCGGGAAGCAGGTACAAATTACCGGGACCCCACTCCGTTGTATATGTCTCTGCCTTGCTCGATAGTATCTTTATTTGTCGATTGTACGCTGCAAAATCTTACTCAGTGCCCAGATACCGTGTTACGATAGACCTGTAAGCATTATGCATAGTTTATTTCCTCGTGATTCCTGGCCATTACAACTACACAAAGATAAGGCAGGAATGCGATTTTACCCAAAATCAAGAAACATCCAAATAACCGCTACGCCGGATACCAGCAAACTAAACACTTCTAAGTAGGTCCGGACGGTAAATGTAGGCCATGGAAATGTCAGGTGCGATTTTTCAGGAAAACACGTCCAGTGGAAACAAATATACAACCCCAAAGACACACCGCTCCCTAATTAAAGTGCCCCTCCTTATTGATCGCTTGCAAACTTCAGACTGTTCTTAGCGTATGTGCATAACGTGCAAGATATACAATATCCGGGAATTCTCTTGAATTAAAGCCCCAGATACACGATAAGACACGTCGTTGGCTACTTAAAATACCCTTGGGGAGGGTATAAATACCGCCGGCAACACATTCGTGCCGCAGGCAAATTAAATGCTCATACTCGCGTTAGGTTGCGATCGATCGATAATCAGGGGCATTTTATATGCGGTATCAAAACAGTGCAAATACAATTACAAATAGCAGCACACGATAAGTGCACATTGTGGACAGTAGAGCTGTGCGATTCTTAGTGAGATCTGTTATACAGAACAGTACCTTGTGAATATGGGGCCTGTCTAATGGCAACAAACTGTAGTGCGAGGGACAAAATTACACTACACTTTTGAGTTGAATTCTCACAACAATGGAGACCCAATGGCATCGTCCTATATATTTCTGTACCTACTTTCATAATCATCCTGCCTTCTTACAACAGGTTGTAAATGCCTTCAATATGCTTCCTTTGTCTTTGTTACTGTATTTCTACTTCCTTCTTTCTTGCCTTAGTTTCCAGAATTTGTTACTTTAATTTCCTTTCTTTTCGACGTTGAATTACTACGTTTAACTTGTATAAACATTTAAATATGAATTAGTCATTGTGCTTTGAATAAAGCACAATGACAGTGAACTCAGATATTACGCTCCAAAACTGCGTTCTGTTCCTCTCTTGCCAAGTTGAAACTCCCTACAGTAAAAGCAAATCGCGCCAACTTCATACTCTGGCTTTCAGGGACAATTGTATTGTCCAGCAACAGCCGTACTGACGGATAGATTTATTGAATTTAAATTCCAAAGGAATCCAAATTTATTTTTCGTACCTCTTTCCAAAATTTGCTTAAAGGTACACGATTACTGCGCCGATAACGGTGGACGCGCGGTCTAATTTGTGGGTCTGGAGCCGCTCGCCTCCTGGTATTCCGGGTTTGAATCCCGTCTGTGGGACTGGATGTATCCCTTCTGTGTTTGTTGTGTAGGTAGCGAACTGTGTGACGGGCCGATCCCTCGTCCACAGGAGTCATACTGAGTGTGATCAGTGCAACAATAAGCCGATACACTTACAGTGATTAGGTAGAGAGGGTTACACTAAGAAAGAAAGAAAAGAAAATAAAATAAAGAAAGGAAGAGAAATAGAAATGCTACTTACTACAATTATGTCTGTACTTGAATTGAAATGTGACTGACAAGGCGCAGCATAACTTTGCAACTAAAGTATGACCGAAACTGAATATTAATTAAAACTTATCAAAAGGGGCAATTTAGCACTTTGACAAGTATTATCATTACATAACCTTCTGCTGCCGCATGTAATTATCATACATTATCATTACTATTTTCTAAAACAGAACTACGTTAAAGTATGTGAGGGTATTCCTTTTATAATACATCCGTCGATAAGAAAATTCCGTGTGGTGCAAAAATGGTGTAACTGCAACCTGTTTCATAACGATTCTTTCCTGACAATTTGGTGTAGAAAGCAAATTAAATTCTTATAATAGTAAAGAAGAGTGTTTTGAGTGGATGTCCATGCAGTACGCACGAAACATGAAGCTTCTACACAAGCCAAACTCTTTTCTCAATTTATTACCTGAATTAGGGTGTTCTGAAATTTCTTCCGACCTTCAAATATCTCATACCAAACCTGACGGTCAAAAGGGCAGCAAGTCTGGCTCATATTTTGGAGGCTTGGGTTTCAAACCTCGGCAAGCAGACAGACCATCATGTCTCAGGTGAATATCAGTAGAGTTATGTCTGGCCATTCTCCTTCTACGCAGTTCCAATTACGCGGAAACAGCGTCGTTAAACAAGCCGTTGATGTCCGTTGCAGTTTCAGTCTTGTGGCATGTGACGCCGTGTATATTATTCGGTGAACAGTTTGTGTTTCGGGAATTATGGTGCCTTGAACTTCACGGTTGAATGTTATAGAAAGAGCAGAAATGATTTCTTCTGACATTTGGAAGAAGGATCAAGATTGGAGCCGAGAGCGAACTGACAGGGGATGGTGATTACAGGGAACAGTGAGAGGAGGGCGCAGAAGGATGAGTGGGTTGGAGAAAACAGGAAGGAAAAGGGTGCAATATAATAAAATAAAACAAAGGTTTAGGCTTACTATTCTGCCCTGAACATGGACACAAATTTCTTACGAAACACTATCTACCAAACTGCACGGTGCGATGTAACAACTAAGAAAGTACCGATCCTCATTCACGTACACCCTGTCGTCTCAATTTTATTACGTCACAACTGTGGGTACAATTTTGTCGAATCCGTTGACCATGCCGTCTCAGACGCAGGTCTGCGGCCACTCGATTAGAGGGATCGTGGGTTCGAATCCCGCGGACGGCATGGATGTTGTGTCTTGTGTTTTTTGTATGTTGTGCAGGTAGCGACGGGCTTATCACTCGTTCGGGGGAGTCCTACTGGATATGCATGTGTGTGTGTGTGTGTATGTGTTTCTGTGTGTGATCTAGAAACCTCAGCAGTAGGGCGATCTAGGCTCGAGTTCAGCTGTAGCTTCACAAAGGAAAATTAAATATCTTGAACTTAAAACTTTAAATTTCCTCAAAATTTATTAAGTAGGTAGACAAATTGTGTTGATTCTTGAAGCGTTTCAGCAGCGATCCTCAGTGACCGGATTTGAGGGGTTGGATCATGACAGATCTGTGCTATTTGTACACAGAACGGCAGCACACAACATTTTGACAACAGGACGGACGCTAAACTCTATATCCAATTGCTTTATTACTGCAGTCACAAGTCCCTTCCCTTAGTGTTTATCATCAGCCACCTGAGATCACGTGACACACTCCCACATTGTTTATTAAACGTCCGATTTCATACTTTCCTTCATTTACGACTGGATCATTCCTTCAGATTTTTCAGACTCTCTCTCAATTCCGCGTACCCACTGTGCGTTCTTACTTACCCCGAACACATTTCCTTCCTTGATTTCATGATGGTCTGTGTGTTTGTACATAATAATTCAGTATTGCAGCCCAGAATGTGAAGAGCAAGTCACCTATATTTAGACGGACGACTCACTACATCAAGCTGTTCAAAACTCTTCATATCCACAGAATGCACTCAGTGACCCTGTAATTTCATTGCATTGCTCAGGTGCCACTGCTGATGTATAAATTTCGTTCAACGGGAAATTTACCTGTAGAAACTGAAACTACAGGTGGGAACTGTCAAATTTTCTCCCTCTCATTTCAGCTGTATTCATGAAGAGTAGATTTGTAAAAGTAAGGAGCTGACTGAATAATATATTTGTATTTCTAGCTTTATGCACTTACTTGAACACATAAAGATCCACAGTTTTCTCCATAGACCGTAATATTGGTGTAAAAAACTTAATTAAATATGCACTAGATTTCTGTGTCTCGTCTGTGCACTGATCAGTCTGAATTCACAGGTTATTTCATGGTTTTTAATTTGTTGTTTGGTCCAGGTTTCACTTTTGAGTCTTGTACTTAATATTTAATTCTTCAATATCCATTTTCCTGTTACTACCCTCGTGCTAGAACTGTTTACAGGCGCATGTTTGACCAAGTTGATTGTTTTATGGTGGCCAATGACTGTGAATATCTCTGTCTAATGGGTCCAGCAGAGTAGGTTCGTTTTTGCATTAAAGACGGAAGCAGAGTTCGCTTCCGAAACACAGTGTTTCACTTAAAATTCAGACATTTGCCAAAGCCCTCCAAAAAAGACTGCATCATTTATTTTTATTAAGAGTTTTTGAAATATCACAATTTGTGGAGTTTCGTACTACGCATTTGTTCCAAATGTCTGTCATTCCCTCACCTGGTATTGACCTCGTAGTGAAACGTGTGTGGGCAGTGGAATGACAAGACATGTCGTTCACAATGCTATACAGCACTGATAAAAACCATTTTTCTCTACGTGAATATATAACACGCAAATGTATTGTTCGTGGGCCCGGTAGCTCAGTCGGTATAAAGACTGGCTACCTGCTGAACGGTCCGGAGATCGAAACACGGTGGGGGCAAGATTTTCCGCATCTGTCCAGACCGGCCCTTGAGCTCACCCAGCCTCCAGTACAATGGGTACCGGGTCTTTCCGGAGTAAAAAGCGGCCGAGGCGTGACGCTGACCCCTCACCGCCTTCTATTGCCATGGTCAAGAAAGAGCAGAGCTATACCTCGACTACCTATTATGGGCCGTACGGCTTGTACAGAGCCTCAGTGCCTGTGCAAGCGTGTACATTGCATTTACATTTATATGTCTTGTTCAGACACACACCGCACACCACAATACCACACAACACCATGATCAGGATCTTTAATATCCTAGCATTCTGCCTCGTAGTCCTGCTGCAATCTGTGCGGGAAAGTAAATAGAATATTTAGGTGAAGCTGAGAAAAAACACGTGGAACCACGTTTCTGACTAATGCTATCAGATACCCAAAAGCGTTCTGTTGTTTGAAGGTACAGAGTTTTAATTCCGTTTTTCTGCTGGTAAAAGGAGCATATTATAGATAGGATATGATGGAAGCACTCGGAGAAAAACCTGTCTCAGTGCCACTTCTTCCACCGCAAATCTCGCACAGAGTGACCTGGGATCGAACTCGAAACTACTTGAAGAGTGGCCGGTGATTAAACCGCCTGAGTCATGGTCTTGAAATATGCTGTTTATTGAACTAGCACACACGTATCCGGTTACTCAAACGAACAACTTAATTTTCATTATTGTAAACGGACTAATTAATGTTGTATAAGACAAATGTATTTGTTTTCAAATAATCATACACAACGTACAAGTACAGTATGTGGGGAAAATGATGAGCTTCTTAGTGTTAAATCAGGTGCCATATATATGTATGTATTTGTATGCAATGTGTCTTCCTCAAGGAAATACAGCTGACCTGCACAGCGAGGGTAGAGACCTTTAACACTAACATATAAATTCCGTCACAAAACATGAGTCTCTATCACTGTACGACGTAATCTTTTAACAAATACAGGTCGCCAATTGTTAGAGATTTGATAGATATTTTGTTTACAGCAAGACTAAGATCCAAATTTATGCACAGCTGTAAACACACAGAACAGTACAGAACATAACAATATGATCTCACACGCACAATACACGACTGCACTTCAGGCCACTCTATCTGTAACTCTAATACAATCCTTTCTGGTCACAAGCAGATGACTGTCCGCTCTCCCCAGCGGAAACCACTGCAAGGTCAACTGCAAAATCCACAGTCAATAACAATATGTATGTGTGTACATAAGTGTAAATATGTATGTATGTATATATGTGTGTATGCTCAGAACGTGCAGAACCAATTCAGGGACGATGTTCACATAACACATTCAAATAAGTGCCTTGTGTTTTATCAATCGCAGCTAATTCTAGGGCACCCCAAGAGAACATATACATATATAACTGCTGGAGGACAGTTATTGGTTCACCTGTCTAATGCTGCCCCAGATCTGGGTAAAACGGTTTAAAAATCTCTTGAACGGTAGCAAGAAGCACCCGTGATCTGGTGTAACAACAACAGATGTAGCATGAATCGAAATGGTATAAAAACTGTCAGACACACATCTATTCAAAAGTCTAGTAAAACTGTACATATTAAACTCTTGTGTCCTTCATTCAGCTGAGCTGGTAAGTTATGTGCACATTACCATATTATGTGCACATTACCATGTTACATGCACATTACCATATTATATGCACATTACCATGTTATATGCACATACATGTTATATGCACATTACCATGTTATATGCAAATTACCATGTTATATGCACATTACCATATTATATGCACATTACCATTCCTGTTCTTGTATAGCAGGTATTATTTCATCATATTGATCCTACAAAATTTGTGCTCAGAAACAATGGAAACTGAATGCTTATGTATTGAGACGGAATGAGGAATTTTCTTTCCGCCGCTCAACGTCTGACGATATGTTGCAGTGAAACAAACAAGACCATTTTTTTAAAACAATTCTGTCAGGTGTTGCTACAATACAGAGTCTGAGTACGAAGACCTGCGTGACTGACACTGACATGGATATAAAGCAGTATTCGAAGAGAGTACCATCATGTCCACCACAAATCCCACATTACCTATCCTGGGATCTAACATGAATCTCCAAGGTGACAAACCTGCAACTAATTACCTACCAAATGTTACGGCTTGCTCTGCTCTTCAGTGTTCGATTCTTAAGCAAGGAAATTTGTCTGGAACACACTTATGGAGAAGCGATGTTAAAAACAAGGGTAACAGCAGCAGTCACCAAACTACATTAGAAAGTGTACCATACAGAAAAATGAGAAGCGTCTATTTTTGTGAATCCTTAACCTGATACCCAACTGATAAAACAGATACTTTTTGAATAATTATGTAACTAAATCACCAACTGGTTGCAATAGAAGGCCAACGTTCGATACGGACAGTGCTACTGTCCTCTCTGAACAAGAGTTGAAAATAAACGATTCTTAAAACTGGGAAAATGTCGCAGAGGTTTCATACACATAATTTGAATTGTATTTTTTTGACAAATAATACATTTTACTATTTCCTATTTTACACCACTTTACATGTTTAGGCTTAAATGAGCTACCTTCAGAAGTGCAATCACAAATGAAACAGGACGCATATTAACACAAATTACACTTTTGTCCAATACATATAAAAAATATGTGAGATATAACAGCCATATGTCAGTATATTACACATTATAATTAAAACTGGTGTTTAATTCTTTCAAATTCTGGATATCTGTATTGGTCTCTACGTGGCCCGATGAAACAGCTTTGGGATTAGTTGTTTTACTCTCCTCTCCAACTGTTTTAACACACTTGATTACACTAGCACCAGAATTAATGGTCAACTTAAGTATATCAGTGCACAGACACAGCCTCCCCACTTGTGTGCAACTTGTGGAAGCCAGGCGGTTCGTGTGCGCATAACATCAGTATATCAGTTGAACATTGAATCTAAACATAACATTTTATTTTAACAATACCAAAGACGTAAAACATTATTAATATTTGTGTTATCACACATAAAACAAAATAATAAACGCTGCATTTTACCCCCAAATCACAAAACACTCGCTACATGAAAATCCCCCACATAATAACCGAAATACAAACAATGTGCAATGTTGTGACAACATAGAAGGAAACTAAGTACAAACCCACAGCACTGTCAGGGACCTGGAAACCATTGCCTAGCGATACAAAACATAACTTACAACAATCAAAATACGAAGAGAAAATTTTCAAGTTATGAGCCTCGACACTGTTTACTCTGTAAACGGCGTTCAAAACTAATCACATTGTTAGACTGAAAAAAGAAAGAGGAGGAAATGGAAGAAAGGGCACAGCTTACGGAAACAGCAGCAGAGATTGTAGGCTGCTTCTATAAACACTGAGACTTACACGGCATGTGAGAATTATACAACATGATTAATTCCTCAATTCTACAGTTGATACAGCATCCAACTACATCACTGGGATATCTGTCAATGCTAAGTAACTGTAATAATATATATTTTGCACACATGTATAAAAAACTTATTTGTGACTAAAATAATATTCCTGTGTAAGTTATTAGACAGCTGATTTGACTACGGAAATGAATGATAGAAACAAATGTATCTTCTGTAGACACACTGTTGTGTAAAATATATAGAAACATGTCAAGATAGGAAAATGATCCAGGACTTCGCACTTAATTACATATTTAAGAATTCTGCGCATAACTTATTTACGCACAGAAACTCTTGTTCTCATAGGGTGATTGTGAGCAAATTGGAAGAGGTGCCGCACACACTGTCGTTCGTAGATGTTGGTGTGTAAGTGCTTATGGAAACAATGCAACCAATCAGACTTCGCTAATGGGAGAAAAATGATTTAGTAATTAGTGAAAGTAAAGGTCACTTTTTTTCTCACCATGCAAGCCACAGATGGCCAGAATAGATGTATAGCTGTATCCTTGCTTCCACTTGGCACTATGTGGGGGTGGGTGGATGATGCCATACCTAGCTAGTTTATCTCCAGGATGGAGAAAATACTCAATATACAAGATTTTGGATGGGTTTAGGAAACAGACTGGACAGATGCTAATATTTGACACAC
>Ga0123354_10012101_pt1 | contig 13360 bp, 14 predicted proteins | sample TergutLab28metaG_2_FD_97872 | JGI IMG/M metagenome (GOLD analysis project Ga0123354, IMG submission 97872) | Labiotermes labralis P4 segment gut microbial communities from Petit-Saut dam, French Guiana - Lab288 P4 | ecosystem: Host-associated > Arthropoda: Insects > Digestive system > Gut ...
AGTACAGATCACTTAGCTCCTCGTTATGCAGTCTCCTCCATTCCCCCGTTACCTCTTCCCTCCTAGGTCCAAATATTCTCCTCAACACCATGTTCTCAAACACCCTCAGCTTCCTTTCCTCCCTCAATGTCAGTGACCAAGTTTCACACCCATACAAAACAGGCAAAATTATAGTTCTATATATCTTGATCTTTAAATTTTTGGATAGCAACCTGGAAGATAAAGGTTCTGCATGGAATGATAGCAAGCATTTCCTGACCTCAATCTGCTCTCAATTTCTTCTGGAATAGAATTTTGATTTGTTAAAGTTGTTCCCATTTATTTAAAATCTTCCACCCTCTCGAAGGTACTATTATCAATCCTCTCACACTGAATTCATCCTGCATTCTGATCTTGAGACCTGACCATGTACTTAGTTTTATCAGCACTTACTTCCAGTCCAATCTCCCTAGTAGCAGCTACTGAAGCTTCTGCATTTTCCTTTAGAGTATGTATGCTTCCTCCCAGTATATTAACATCATCGGCATAAGCCAGAAGCTGATGTGTACCATTTAGTTTCAAGCCATCCTGGTTTACCTGGACCCTCCTAATGGCGTATTCTAAAGCGAAGTTAAAAAGCATTGGTGATACAGCGTCTCCTTGTTTCAAACCATTCCTAATAGGGAACCTGTCAGACACATTCTTGCCTATCCGGACTCTGCTATATGTTTCAGGCAGACTCATCTTTACAAACCTTACAAATTTATTAACAGTTATGGTTATTAATCTTCATGACATTTGTAACTCAAACTGAACAACGTTTCTATACCCTGTACCAAAGAAACTAAAATACAGCAAATGAACTTATTACAGCAAGTGCTGCCATCTACACACCCACTGCTACTTCAGTGCTCTTGAAAGGGTTTGGATGTCTGCACTAACTTAAAAATCTGCATCAAAATTACTTATCGTACATTGACGAATAAACAGTGATACCTCGAGTAATGAAGATAAATCGTTCTGGAATCATGTTCGTTAGCCGAAACAGACATACAGACGGAAAAGATAAGCTCCTGGAATGGCCCGACTGTTCACGTTTGCTGCTTTATGTTAGCGTGCGCATCCACTAAACATTCGTTAACCGAGTCCGAAAAACAGCAAAAAAAATCTTCGTTAGCCGAAAAATTCGTTAGCAGGGTCACTCATTAGCCGAGGTATCAATGTACAGCATGTGATGAGTCCTACTATGAAATTTAACTGTGTCCAGTTTTGAGCACTTATACATGTTTTCATCACATTCAGGTACCATCAGGTGTGTTCCGTGAAATACAGCATGCCAAAACAACATTGTGGGAAGTGCCTTTATTGTGAGAACCATGATGCCAAACAGTTCACAGAACAATTATTTCAAATGACACAGTGCTTTTCAGAGTAAAGCTCTGGGATTGGTGCTATCATATAAGCATGGTTCTGCGCACACACTAACTGCAGTCAGTTCCTTTTACTTCATGTTATGACCACCACAGATTAGTGAAGATAAAGTGGCAGCCCAATAAGTTCATCTGTGTTGTGTTTTCCTGTATTGTTATGGAGCAGCACAAGCAAACATAAAGTTATGATTCAAACCTGGGAAAAGGTAAAGTAGTCCCATTATAGGCACGGAGAGGCCCTGAGGGTTCCAGGAGGTTGAGGCTCCCAGATTTCAAAACAATTGCCTCATAAAGATGGTAAGGTCGTCAGCCCTATGCACCGGCCACCTTACCCCCAGGAAATATTCCTGGTAGTCATTTCTATTAGAGACTTAGTCAACCCCAGGGCCATAGTGCGGCCGGAAGGATTACGTCAATGAAAAGTTGTGATGACACCATTGGGAATCAAACCCGCGACCTTCTGGCTTGTAGCGCAGTGCCACAACCATGCCACCGCGTACTCCACCTGGGAAAAGAGCTACAGAAATACAGAAAATGCTGAAAACTACTTATGGAAAAGAAACTGTAGCTCACATACTTGTCTTCAAATGGTTTAAATGGTTCGAAAGGATGTGAGGGCTGTGAAGCTCATCCAAGGAGTGCGGGGGGGCATAATATGCTTGAAGGAAGATGATAAGATGGCGGAAGACACAGATCAGGGTGTACTGCGCTCTAGAAGACACAGTGAATGCAGTGAGCCAAGCAAAAACGTCAAGAGTGAACTGAAGAAGACGATCCTGGAATCAGTAAATACACTCAGAAATATAATTCATGCTCTAAAGAAGGACATAGATAAATCAGCAAAAACCATAGAATTGCAAATAGAGGTAGAAGAGGTAAAGCGAGATCTACAAGCTTACAAAGATGCACGACCTACAATATTAGTGGCGCCATCTATTGAGAGGACGAAGAAACCAGAGGCCTCCATGAGTGATGCGCAGCGCCGACCTAGTGACAAGAATATGAAATTATACTCAGAAATCGCCGCTGGACGTGAAAATAACAGGAAATTCAAGATAACCGTAAGATCGAAAGAAAGTCACACACCAGAAAACATGAAAGAACTACTTAAGACAAGAATAAATCCAACGTAAATGAAAGTAGGTATCAGCGCGTTCAAAACACTAAAAGATGGCAGAATCCTGATTGAAGTAGGCAGCAAAGAAGAAAGAGAGAGAATAAGTAACAGAATAACAGAAAAATGTGGAAAAGAGCTTGAAGCCAAGATTCAGGAACTAAGAAACCCAAGATTAGTAATATATAACATACCAGAGGATGTCACACTGGAAAATGCAACAAAGACAATTCAAGAACAGAACTCGGAACTGCAGCCAGAAGAGTGCGACCTAATAGCTAAATACATCTACAGAACGAAGAGAAATATAAGGAACATTGTACTAGAAGTAACCCCCCACGCGCGAAGGCAGTTAATGAACTCTAAGATAAAGATTGGTTGGTTTATTTGCAAAGCAGCCGACCACATACATGTCAACAGATGTTTCAAATGCAGCAGGTATAATCACAGGTTAGCAGACTGCAGAGGCGAGGAGACATGTCTCCTATGTACAGGAAAACATAAATTAAGGGAATGCACATCAATGCAAAATGACTATAAATGTATAAATTATATGATATACAACCCAAGCAAGACAATCTGCGTAAACCACTCTTCATTATACAAGCACTGCCCAAGCCTGTAAGCTCAATTAATGACGTATAAACAAAACACAGACTACTAGCATGGCAAAAGCCAATAAGTGCGACAAAAGAACAACACCAATAAACAACAAACACTTTAAACCACAAACAATTATTAAGTGCTATCAAATAAACCTGCAACACTCCAAAACGGCAACAGATAACATAACGGAATTAATAGAAAAGGAAGAAATAGACATGGTCTTCATACAAGGGCCATATACAATTCACAAGAGAGTAGTAGGAATCACAAAAAGGTAGAGAACATTTACCTCAACCATAGGAAGAAGCTGGACAGCTACAATAATCACCAATAATCAAATTGATGCCCTTCTCATACGAGAAGCAACTGACAAAGACACGGTAGTGGTAGAAATAACCCTTGGAAATCTAAAATTTTGCACAGTAAATATTTACTTGGATATTTCGGAAAAGCTAGACAAAACCATTGAACTGATAAATGACATACTGCAACTAGCAAATACGAGGGGTTTACTTATAACGATGGACAGCAACTCAAGATCAAGGACATGGCATGACATACTTACCAACGGTAGAGGCAAGAAACTAGAAGAATTTCTAATATCTAAACAAATATTCATAATGAATGAAGACAGCGAAATGACAGCGTTTCAAAGCACAAGAGGATCAAGCAATATAGACTTGACAATAAGTAACAACAAACTACTGAAAGAAGTACAGGAATGGAAGATTATCGAAGAAGAAAGCTGTTCGGATCATAAAATAATTCAGTTCTACATAGGGCAATATAATGCCCACCAAACAGGAAATGAATTCCAAAGTATAAAATATGTAGTCAGGGAAGAGAACCGAAGAAAATTCGAGACATTAATAACACAAGAAATGGCAAAAAAAAATGTGTGGATCCAGAAGGGGAGAAGACAATAGAATACAAGTACATATCCTTACAAATTGCTAACACAGAAGACATGGAGGACATAGTAAGTAAATTCAGTGACGCACTGATGGCAGTGTGTGACAAATCCTTCAAGAAAGCCAGAACACATATGAAAACACGTAAACACAAAACAGTGCCCTGGTGAACGGAAGAATTAACTATAGCTAGAAAATGAGTAAAAGCGTTCAGAAGGAAGTATCAAAGGACTAAAAACAATAACATACACGAACAACGTAAAACGGAATAACAAACAGAAAAGGCTCAATATCAAAACAAAGATAAAAAAAATGCTAAAATACAGTCGTGGAAACAATACTGCAACAAGACATTATCCACAAACCTGTGGAACATAGTATAAAAATTAGCTTCAGAGAAAATAGGCAATAATCAAATAATGTCAACTTTACAAAAGACAAATGGGAACACACACAGATGGTCTACTTGAAACATTACAGTGCACACTAGAGTACCTTACCCCTAAAGACGACAAGTCAGAAGAAACTGAATACCACAAACAAATAAGGAAATTAATAGAGGAACCAATGGAAACAGAAGACGACAAGGACTTTAACGAAGAAGAAATTAGACAAACAATACAAAGCATAGATTACAAAAAAGCAACAGGAGAGGACGGTATTAACAAGCAAAATTCTACTGTGGACTTTCGAAAGATTTCCTTTACTGGTTAAATCATTATACAACGGCTGTTTAAGGAAAGGATGCTTCCCCATAAGGTGGAAAAGGGCCAGAATTATCCCCCTAACAAAACCAGGGAAAGAAAAATGCAGAGACGCGTCCAAATACCGGCCAATAAGCCTGCTAAACACTGGAGTGAAGGTACTCAAGAAACTGTTAATAAACAGAATAGTGCACTTCCTCTCCAACGACGACCTACTGAACCAAAACCAGTTTGGATTCACGCCTCAAGAAAGCACCACAGAAGCGGCAATGGCAGCAAAAGACTTTATAGATGAAGCACTTACAAAAGAGCAAATAGTAGCGCTGGTCAGCCTTGATGTCAAGAGCGCTTTCGACTCAGCGTGGGGTCCAAGTGTTATAAAGGCACTGAAAGATTTTTAATGTCTCCAGAACCTATACAACCTCACTAAAAAACTACTTCACTGAAAAATCAGCGTTTATAGCAACAAACAGCATTAGAATAGAGACAACAGTAAATAAAGGTTGTCCCCAAGGGTCCTGCTGCGGACCAGGGTCCTGGAACATCCAATACAATTCCCAATTACGCTTCAACTACGCAAAATGGACGAAAGCAATAGCAGATGCTGATGACCTGCTGATTGCTGTAAGAGCGGCAACTATAGCAGAAGTAGAAAATTATACTAATATGGAAATGACAAATATTATAAAATGGTCTAAAGAGAACAAATTGCTATTCAATGATCAAAAATCAAAAGTCTTGTTGATATCAAGAAGGAGAAAAGAAAGGAAAAACAATTGACATATACTTAAGCAATAACCGACTGGAACAAGTAGATAAACTAAAATACCTCGGCATTATTTTAGACAGCAAATTCAAATTTAATGAACATGTACAATACATAACTGATAAGTACACTAAGTTAATAAACGCCTTTATCCAAGTCAGCAAGAATTAGCTGGGGACAGAGCCACGAAGCACTGAAAATAATATACAACGGTGCAATATTACCACAATTACTATATGCAGCACCGGTGTGGATAGACTCTATGAAAAAGGAATACAAAAAAGCAAAATACACTAGAGTACACAGACTCATTAGCTTGAGAATAGCAAAGGCATACCGCACGATTTCGCATTAAGCACTTTGCATTATTAACAGGGATACCGCCGATAAACATCAAGGCTGAAGAAGCGGTTGCACTATATAATATAACAACAGGCAGAATCATCCAGAGATATCAAATAGACAAAGAAGAGAACCCAAAGTACTGGCTACACCCTGTGGACACAGTTAAAGTTAATGACAACACTGACGAAACAACCGATGGCAGAGAAGACAGTAAACACAGCATTCAGGTTTACATAGACAGCAGCAAAAGTGAACGCGGCGTAGGAGCGGGAGTTGTCATATTTAAAGATGACAAAATAATAGACACGAAAAAATACAAATTAGACGGGCATTGCTCGAACAACCAAGCTGAACAACTGGCAATTCTAAAAGCACTTGAAAACATACAAAACATGGACACCAATGACAAAACAGTACAATTATATACAGACAGCCGAATAGCACTGGAATCCCTCAAAAACTGGAAGAGTCATAAACACCTTACTGAAAAAATAAGAAGGAAAATAATTGAACTGGAAAGGCAGAACTGGAAAATAGAATTCAACTGGGTCAAAGCACACCCATGGCACCAAGGGAACGAGCTGGTAGGCGAACTTGCAAAAGAGGCAGCAACAAATAGCGATATTAAGGAGCGCTAAGACAGAATCTCAAAAAAAGTGAACTAAGTAAAACAGTGAAACGAAATGGCAAATAGAATGCGACCGCACAACAAAAGGTGTAACAACGAAACTATAATTCTCTAAAGTAGCAGATAGATTAAAATTAAAAATTAGCGTGACCCCAAACCTTAAAATGATGGTGACAGGCCATGGCAATATTAAGTCATACCCGCAGAAATATAAAATTATAGACAGTCCAATGTGCCCTTGCAAAAAAGGAGAACAGACAACATACCATATATTATGTGATTGTGAACTTGTGAAGCAAGAAAGAGATAAATTAAAAGCTGAAATACTAGAGTCAGAAAACTGGCCCATAAGTAAAGATACTCTTATTAACAAATATCTCTAAAGTAGCAGATAGATTAAAATTAAAAATTAGCGTGACCCCAAACCTTAAAATGATGGTGACAGGCCATGGCAATATTAAGTCATACCCGTAGAAATATAAAATTATAGACAGTCCATTGTGCCCTTGCAAAAAAGGAGAACAGACAACAGACCATATATTATATGATTGTGAACTTGTGAAGCAAGAAAGAGATGAATTAAAAGCTGAAATACTACAGTCAGAAAACTGGCCCATAAGTAAAGATACTCTTATTAACAAATACACAAAAACTTTTAAAAATTTGTGGACAGAGTATAAAAAAAAAAGTAGAAGAGTCACTAACTTGTGTATATAGTAAGTAGGTAATCTCAGATAAGAAGTAACTATGTAAGCCATGAAAGCATGTAATATTACTTACAGTAATGGAGGATGCATACCAACAAAAAAAAAAATGCTTGAAATCCAGAAACAGTTTCAAAAGTTCACAAACTACTGAGCAGAGATTGCTGACTGGTCATGAACCTGGTGGAGCAACTAAACTTAACTGACAAATGATTTGTCAAATTGTTCACGAAGATCTGGGAATGAGGAATATCCATGGGAAGTGCGGAAACAGTCTCAAGGACAAGCTAATTCTGCCATGAAATTTAACCTTTTGACGCCTGATGTCAACTATAGTGGTTGTACCACACCGCTAACTTCTGAAGTTGCATTTTATATATTTATTCAACAAATATAGGTACTGAATATTTTTAACATGGTATGTAGTCTCTGTTTTTTTCTCTCTTCAAAATGCAGTTTGTTTCATAATTCTAACGTATTTGGTTCCTGTATTATTCACATTTTATATACAGGGTGTGTTAAACTTTTTCTATTCCCTAAGGGAGAACCAGTCTCAAAGAAACATTTCAGAATGTTGACGACACCGAAAAAGAACATGGCTGCTGAATTAAATGCAGTTTGTTTGAACACCTTTGATGACTGTTCTTAAAAATTTCGGAAAGATGTAAAGTGTGCCGCAGTCAAGGGAAATTATTCTGAAGGAAAATAAAATTATCTTATTTCATGCATATCTGTCCTTGTACCACCAATCCCATAACTTTAATGTTTGAATATGTAAATTATAAGGTGCCCACAGTTGGTCGCTGCAAGTCCTATGATGGAGTATCCCTGAACCTCAGACCACAAGCTGCACCACTTCACTATCATCAATATAAATATTGTTCCGCTCTAGGTCCTCTGTGTTGACAACGATGATACGAGTGTCCTTCTCACCAGATGGGCCCTCCTCCACATATGTCATCATAGTGACACAACACCGCTCATTGCGGTGAGCAGTGAGCTCAGCGTCAGATTCAAAGTTCTCCCCACAGTCTGAACACGTCAATTTGTCATGCTTTTTGAGATGAAGATTCAACTTGCCCTTCAGAACGAATGTCTTGCCGCACACTTTGCAAGAGTATGGCCGTTCCCCTGTGTGTAGGCGAATGTGTGCTACATAGGCGGACCTCCAGAAGAAGCGCTTTCCACAGTGCGGGCATAAATGGCGCTTCACTTTGTCATGCAGTTTGCGGTGTATGTACAATGCAGTGGGCCCCGTGAATGATTTGGAACAAATGTCGCAAGTATAAGGGCGTTCACCAGTGTGGCATCGGACATGGATAGCAAGCTGCTGGTTGGTGTAGAAAGCTTTGCCACAGAGTTGGCAACCATACGGTTTTTCCCCGGTATGCCGCCTCACATGCAGTTGTAAGTTCAGCTTCCTGTTGAACTCCCGACCACAGTATTCACATATGAAACTCTTGCGTTTCGCTCTCTCTCGACACCTCTGGCCATACTCTGAAATGTGCTCCAATTTTTTGTAAATTTCTGGCAATTCAGCTCCGTAATGTTGGCGAGCGTGTATCAGTACCTGATCACGATGCACAATAACCTCTCCACATAACTCACAGATGTGATGGCGGCTCAGCGGATTGTGAAGTTTCAGGTGACGACCCAGAGCGGAGGGCTGTGAGAACACTTTGTGACAAACTGGGCAAGTCACCTCTGAATGATGCCTTGCAGTGTCCGTGTGGCAGGCTTTGTAGTGGGCAAGGAATTCTCTTCCTGACAGCCACGAATGGCCACAGATATTGCATGTCAGCATTTCATCTGTGGAAACATGTTTCTTTCCTACATTCCCTGAAATATCATCACATTCTGAGAATTCCTGATGGCACCCCTTGGAGTCATAATCCAGACCAGATGTGGGATTGTGTGTTGCACAGTGCTGCTGGAAACTGGCACAGTCGAGCGTGACTTTCCCACAGATCAGACAAGTATGAGATGCAGAATGCACACACTTCTGATCCATCGCATTACAGAACTCAGACTGAGAAATACCGTCTATGTTGCTTGCGTCATCAACCGCCACCTGTTTGAGCGTTAGCGACTCGGAACACACGTGACATGAGCCACTCACAGATACAGCACCCACAGCAATTCGTTCTTGCACCTGGAACACAACCACATATTACAATACTCAATTAAACAATAAAATCTTCTCAGACTGAGAGCCATGTCAGGTTGCTCAAATCACACACCTTCATCTCCATCATAAGGGTTCTTATATGAGCCAATATTGAGCCTATCCAAATTATGTATCTGCAGTAGGCAGAACTTACGGTGAAACATAAGCCAGTAGTGTTAGTGGGTGCAGCCTGAAGATAGTCATGCCTGCCATTTATTCCTACCGTACAGTTCCCAATCCCTGCAACTTGGAGGGGCAGGCTTCATGTTAAATCTAACCCAGCAGCCCCTAACCAATTCCGGCATACCAGAGACTCATCCAATGGAAATATAGGCCAGGCACAGCCGTCTTCGGACTCTGCGTACCTAACCTGTTGGCCCACGTGTTACCACAACCTCTGGTCTGGTGTAGATATATAATCTGTGTAAGCTGGGAATTGCATTATAACAGCAGCCTGACGATTTGGTATTGGTGTCTGAAATGCTAATTCATTTTAACTGCCTGACATGCCTGTCAGCCTGAGAAGATTTAAATGAATTCAGCTGCCACGACAACTCTGGGCAAGTAAACGGTTTAGCGTATGTATCTTCCAAATGTGTTGCTGTTTTGCATACCCCAATGGCCCCTACACAACTAGCCCCAAGCAATGAAGTTCTCCTTCAGAATCTAACAATTACCTAACAACTAACAAAATTTCTCACCTATTTTGTAAGTTCACTACCATTTTCACAAATGCCCATGAGATACAGCCATCCTTAAACATAATTGCAGACATTCCATTCCTGAGTGGGAGGTTTGATGATAATGGAAAAAAGAAACTGGCATACGGTGGCCAGAGACCAGAAGGAATGGAGGAGGACCATACTGGAAGTTAAGGTCAACAATGGACTGAAGTGCTTGAGGAAGAGGAGGGAGAGGATGATTGATTGATTAACGTTGGGTTCGAGCCCTTACGGTCCCGATGCACCTAGGCCTTACAGGCAGGCCCTAATCTAATGTAATTTAATCACTTTTACGACCGTTGTCCAGTTGGACAAAGCACTCCCGACCTGTGGTGCATCACTGTCGCAACTCAAGCGTCCTTTCTCTACTTAGTGCGCTTCTAGCTCTTTACTGGTGTGCATGTGTTTCTTCTTTTTCTATTTTAGTGCAGTTCTTTTAAGTTGACTGTGATTTTTCCACCCGTGACGTCCATCAAGAAGACAGAAAAGAAGAAAAAATCAAAACAGTTGACGTTACATTCTTTCTTGATGTCTTCCGAACCGCGGCCTGGGCCTTCTTCAACAAAATAAAAAGTGATTTGATTGATATTATTTTCAATTATCTGTGCAATTTTCTATATACCTAATTCAGTAAATTAAAATTGTATGTCATAATGTAAAGAAATGTTGTAAATTATAAAATTATTTGACTAATTTGTTTGGCACATGAACCTATCTCAATTTAAACCATTTAAATGGTATTCGTTTTACGACAATTCGATTTACAACCAAATATTCGAGAATGTAACCCCATCACAAAACGAGACCCTACTGTACATATACTTATGTCAGACAGTACATAATTAACTTTATTTGATTAATTTATATTATATTTATTTATTTATTTACTGAAATTGGGTTGTCACCTGGTGGCAGTGACTATTTTACATGTAAACAAAACATGAAATTGGTTACTAATAGATTTAAGTCGGGAGGGCTACATGAGAAGCATGTAGTGGCAACTTGGAATCTTAGGAACCATCTCAGCATTTGCTTATAGATACAGGGAAACCAAGAAGAACCTGTGTCGAGATGGCCGGTCGCAGGACCTTCCGAGTACTGACTTCTAGCCAGCAGCCCGGCATCTAAAGTACACACACACAAAAAAAAACAGCAATGCACACACAGTACAACAAATATACATAAGATGACAACAATACACACAAACCAACTACAACAATACACACAAGACAACTACAACAATACACATGGCCAACCAACAACAATTACATACAAGACAACTTAAAACTAGCAACAATACATGCGAGACAAATTAGAATACAACATGTACAAAAGGTAAAAACACCAAGTAAGAGAGTTCTGTGTTCAGTTTCTTTTAATTTTTTTTTTCCCAAATCATTAATTCACTGACATATTTAGCACATGCCCAATACCTTGGTCAGCTTGCCTTTGTGCGGCATGAACTGGTGTGTGCCATGCAGGCGATAGTGCCGGTACAACTGCATGATGGAAGTAAAGCCTTCTCCACACTCCTCACATCCAATGGGACTGCCTTCCACAGGAAAGTTGACACAGCCCAGACCAGGGTGGAATTTCCGCTGGCCACACGCGTCACAACTCAACACCTGACCCCGGTGACACGCCTTTCGATGTGCCACCAGGTTGCCCCACGACAAGTACGTGTTGCTGCACAATTGGCAGAAGAAGAAACGACACTCTCTGCAATGAACATAAAACCAATTATTTGAGTCACCTCACTGGGGAGAAATAAGGTTGCTTAATTTAATGCTCAAAAGCAAACTCTGTTACCTAAAGCCATCCAAACATTACAAAAGATCCTCTTACACTGCTTACAATATCTCTGAAGTGTCAGCAGCTACCAAATTTTTTTTTTATTAAGTACAGAGGTAGGCCCAGTATATGACATTGAAAAAGAAAATTGGAGGATATTAACCAATAAAGAAATTTATGCAAGTGTTCAAAAAACCTACTATAACAGAGACAATAAGGTTAAATAGATTACGTTGGTTTGGGCATGTACAGAGAATGGAAGAAATAGAATTCCCAAAAGAGTATTGTATGTGGGGGGACCCAAAAAAAAACAAGACTAGTCTCAATGCCGCCGAACACGGAGGAGTGGGAGAAGGACAACGTCAGTGCTTGTTCCCTAGACCCTCAACTGTCAGTAGTGAGACGGCCGTCTTCCTGTAACAACTCAATCGTGAAGGCAGTTTTTGTGACCCTGTCGAAATCGTGGTGTGATTTAAAGGAACAAAGAACTTGTTTGAAATTTTGCTTCCTCCTTGGGAAAACACCCACGGAATCATTAGAAATGCTTCAGAAGGCTTTCAAGGAACAAGCTCTGAGTCGTGCGCGAGTGTCTGAATGGTTTTCTCGCTTTAAAAAGGGGGATTTGAGCATCAGGATCAACCCCGTTCTGGACGCTCTTCAAACAGCCGGAACGACAAAAACATCACAAAAATCAGCAAAAAACTCAACGAAGACCGTCGTTACACTATTGATGAGATATCGGAAGTTACAGGAGTGAGTTGGAGTTCAGCTCAGCGCATTCTGACTCAAGACCTAGGCATGAGACGTGTTGCAGCAAAATTCGTCCCCTGCCTGCTCACAGAGGACCAACAGCAATCCTGGCTCACTGTGTGCCAGGACTTGAAAAGGGAGCTTCAAAATGACCCAAACTTCTTGTCCAGGGTCATTACAGGTGACAAAAGTTGGTGTTATGGTTATGACCCCGAAAGCAAGCAGGCATCAAGCCAGTGGAAGACTCCTCATTCACCCTGGCCCAAAAAAATCAGACAGGTGAGATCGAATGTCAAAACAATGCTGATCTGTTTCTTCGACATTCAAGGAATTGTGCATAGGGAATTCATTCCCAGGGGTCAGACAGTCAACCAGGAGTTTTACCTGGGGGTTTTGAAACGACTGAGGGAGAGGGTGCGGAGGACAAGGCCGGAATTGTGGCGAATGGGCAAATGGCTCATTCACCATGACAACGCTCCCGCACACACGGCGTTATGAATTCGTCAATTTTTGACCTCCCAGGGCATGACACTTGTGCCCCATCTCCCCTACTCACCTGACCTGGCCCCCGCCGACTTTTTTTTGTTTCCCCGAATGAAAAGGGACTTGAAAGGGCGGCGATTTGACACTTTGGAGGACGTTATCGCAGCTTCGACAAGAGCGCTGAACAGCATCCACCTTGCGGAGTTCCAGAGATGTTTCGAACAGTGGAAACAGAGATTGGATAAGTGCATATCATCCAA
>Ga0123354_10012102_pt1 | contig 13359 bp, 18 predicted proteins | sample TergutLab28metaG_2_FD_97872 | JGI IMG/M metagenome (GOLD analysis project Ga0123354, IMG submission 97872) | Labiotermes labralis P4 segment gut microbial communities from Petit-Saut dam, French Guiana - Lab288 P4 | ecosystem: Host-associated > Arthropoda: Insects > Digestive system > Gut ...
CTGGACTCGTTCATGACGTGCTTCCGAGAGCATGAGAGCCAAGCAAAACAACAAGAGAAGCTGCGCCCGGAGAATGTCTAGACCGCCTTTCGAGGACGGGGGTTCGACTCCCCCCATCTCCACTTATTCAATCACCTATTGACAAAGTATTACACTGTCTGCCTGAGAGGTTGCTCCCGGTGTGACATCACCTTGTTTAGTTTCTGTCCCAGCATTCTTGTATTGTACGCATCTTGAACGATATTATTCATGTTATGACTGATAAGGGACCGTCCAGGTTGCTCCCGATGCCTCGGACCAAAGCCCAGGGAATGATCCAGGCTTGGATTTTCTTGCATCCTCAGAACGCAGACAGCATCAGTGAGATCGCCCGGCGTACTCGCGTGGATCGCCTTGTGGTTCAACGCGAGGTGGACAACTTGGCCGCTGCTGGATTGCTTAGCGAAAGCTGGCAAGGCCGGTCCAGGCTCGTTAGCCCGAATCCAACGAATCCGATCGTACGGCCACTCACGGACGCGCTGGCAATCGCGTACGGCCCAGCCTTCGTCGTCGCAGAAGAGCTTGGTGGGCTGCCGGGGATCGAGGAAGCCTTTCTTTTCGGCTCGTGGGCCGACCGCTACCTTGGCAATCCGGGAGAGTTCCCAGCAGATGTGGATGTTTTAGTGGTGGGTACGACCGATGAGGATGACTTGTGGGACGCAGGAAAGCGCGCCTCCGAGCGGGTAGGACGAGAGGTCAACATGACCCGTGTGCGCCGAGAGGATTGGGAGAGCGGCGCCACGAGTTTCATTCGTACTGTCAAGAGCCGCCCCATGGTCGACCTGACGGGAGACATTCATGCAGGTTAACGGACCTTGGTCTCCAGGCGCAGACGTCATCCAAGGATTGCCTGAACAAAGTAAATTGGAGCGTCGCGCCAATCGAGTCATAACGTACTGATACACAACTTTGCATAACTGACCCCCATTGGACCATCATCAGTGCCTGGTCGCCTCACGAGTTGGTGACGAATGGTGTGTCGAGGGAGGCAGAACAGTGACCATTGTGAATTGCAGGGGCTTTGTTCTCGTACATCCGTCGACGAGGTCAGTCTTGGAGCAGCTTGGTTAGATTGTTCAGTACGGCAGCGCCTTGAACAGACGAGGAGATGTAGGGCACAAGTAGACGGTCGCCCCATGGTACGACATCGGTGGACAAGGACACGTCTTCGACTGGCAAGGCGACGTTCTTCCAGGTCAAGCCGTCGGTGGACAGCCAGACCACAGCCCTGTTCTGGTGACCTGTCCTCACGGCGCCAGATGCGACGAAACCACCGCTGACTTCTCGGATTGTGCCAACTTGATCGTGATCGGCGCCGATGGTGATGGGGGTGAAGGTCTTCCCGTCGGTGGTGGTCCAGGCGTGATCGTTGCCTCCTTGTGACCCTTGGACAACAACGGCACTGCCGACATTTACGCATGACGAAAGGTCGGTCACGTCGGCTCCAAGCCCGGTCGGGTCAACGCGCTGCCAGGTCCCGCTGCTGAGCCGGAAGGCGAGAGGGTCGCTTCCGGTACTGTTGTTTTGGACCGAACCGACGACGAACAAATCACCGCCCGGCAGGGCGCAGGCACCATCCAGCGAGGAGTCCGCATTCTTGTCAACATCGAAGTCCCCCACCGAACGCTGCCAGGTCAGGCCGTCCTGAGATGTCCAGACGGCACCATATGCATGAGACGGCGAAGCGAAGGTGGCCTGATCGTCGCCTACGGCAACCCAACCAGTCTGCGTACTGACGACATCATGGACGTACTCGGTCCTCGGGCCAGCCAAACCAGTGGCCGCCTGGGCCTCGCCTGCCGAGAACGCCCAGCCAACCACATCGTTGCCGTTAGCCGGATCGCTTGAATTGGTGAGCATATTGCCAAGCATGACCGTGTCGCCGGATGGAGCCGCCGCAAAATAGATACTAGTCATGACAGAAGCATCCGGCGGGAACCAGTCGGTCTTGACAACGGCGTCTTGGTCGACTCGATACGGCGTGACCATAGAGGTCTGCAACCAGCTGGTATCGGTTTCAACCACCGATTTCAAAGTGAAAAGGTATGGGGTCTCATCCAGCATTCCGGCAGCAGTCCAACTGCCGCTTTCGGATGCGCTATTGGGTAGGTTGGTGATCATTTTGAATTGCCCGTCCGGCTGGATCAACCCAACTTGGCCGTTGCCGTTCCACTGGCGTACTGTCAGGAAGTTATCACCGAGATTGACGATCTGGGCAGGAACCCCGGGGGCAAGCCACTTATCCAGGCCGGAGTAGAGATGCCAGTGTCCGTCTGGCGTACGCGAAAGAACCTTTGAGGTCAGATCCAGTGTGCTGGTCGCCGAGACATACGCCGTATCGCCGCTGACGGTCGGTGAAGAGAGCCAAGAATCCCAGCCATCGTTATCGGGGAAGGCCTGCGTGGGCATCGGCTCCGTGATCCAGTGCTGTCCGTCTGTGGAGGACCACGCTGCCGGAACATCATGATTATTCTTCGATGTACCGCCGACCGCGAGCAGTCCGCCAGCAACCTGTACGACATCCGCCACCCCAGGTCGGACTCCACCTAGCGCCCCGGCCTGAGACCAAGTGGCCCCGCTATCTGTGGACGTGTAGCTGACGATCAGGCTGCCGCCTTCGGAGGTGATGACGTTGACCAGCAATACCGCAGTGGAGCCAATGGCATTGAGTGCGACGATGAAGGATGGCTTGCCTTCTGCGGGTGACGCCACGTTCACGATGGTGCCGGTGTCCAGGTTCACCACGCCGATGATGTGGGCCTCATCCACCCCGGCACTGAGCGAACTAGGGACCAAGGCGATTGCTTCTGGCAGCAAGCCCCTGTCATCAGCGGCCTGAGGGTAGTCCCTCCGGGTCCACCTGCTCCGATCATCAGACTGGAACACGAAGGAAGTCCTGACCCCAGATGGCCAGATGGACCCGGATACCAGCGTTCGCGAGCCATCGGACGCGACCGCATAGGCACTTCCTGGTGTCGTCCCAAGGTCGAGTGGCACCGGTTTACCCAGTCCCTTCGCACTGGGATGCCAGATCACAGCCTGGCTCTTGGCATTGTCCATCACCGACCCAACAAAGATCGCCGGCAGCCCGTCATGAGCATCAAGACGATTGTTGATGTTCTGGACCGGGTTCGTCGGCAAGAGGGACTCGTCCAACGTGAGTTGGGTCCAAGAAGCCTCAACCTGGGGTTTCCCTGGTTCAGGTGACACAGGTGCCGTACAAGCACTCAGCGCGACAACAATCCCAACGATCATTACGGCGTTGTAGACCCTCGACATTGGTACCCCCCTCATCTGTGACTCTCTCTGGTGAGCAAGTCCAATTTATTGTGGGAGTACACAGCCTACACTGGCTATCTTGGTTGATATCTAGATGACTAGATCCTGAGAAGGGCATTGACCAGGGCTGGTCGTCGAACTTCAGTACGAGCGCACGTACCTCCCCGACTTTCATGGCAGACGCGATCCACTCCGGGGGTATCAGATGGGGGCACTGGTCCCAGCCACAATGTGAGGGCAGACTGGACTGCTAATCCGGATATGACTGTTATTTCATTCATATGACCATGCTTACCACCCATATATAAGGTAGAATAGGTGGCATGGTGAAGACAACCGTGTATCTGGATGGGGACCTCAAGGCCGACCTGGTACGAGCGAGCGCTCTCACAGGACGGTCACAAGCCGACCTGGTCCGCGACGGCATCGAACAGGTTGTAGCCCAACACCTTCGGGTACGCCCTCGGATGAAGGCTACTGCCACAGGGGCCACCGTACTGGACCGGATCGATGAGTTGATGAGTGGATTCGGCCAGTGAGGCTGGTCGCAGACACGTCAGTCATTGTCGCTGCTATCATTCGCAGTGAACCGCGGCATGACGAATGCAACGCACTCCTGGATCAGGCTACGCACGCATTCATCACACCCCATGTGACAGCCGAAGTCTTCTACCTGCTCAGCGCCGTCGGGCACAACGAAGCAGCGCTGGACTTCCTCACCGACGTGACTGATGGGTTCTATGAGCTGGTCAATCCCCAGCCCGATGATTATCGGGTGGCCCGGGATCTTGTCGCGAGATATGGTGGACAGCTCGTCCGAAAGCGACCCAAACCCGGCTCACTTGACTTGGCAGACGCCATGAACACCGTCGTCGCAGCAAAGCAAGAAACCACGATCATCGCCACTTTGGATCAGGACTATCGCCAGATTGAGCCACTGAACGGGCCAAAATTCTTCACGTTGCTTCCCGATGACATCCCAGGTTCGTAGTAGTTACGAGGCAGATCACACCAGTCTTAGCTGAATCCATTGCTCTGATCTCCCCCAGATATTGCTAGCCGTTCATGTCTCATCGCGTCATCACAAATGGCTTTATCCAGTCATATGACTGTAATTTCATTCATATGACTGGATAATCAGTTATATGTCCGGTAGGCTGGACAATGTGCTTTTTGATGTGCCATTCAGTGGCCTGATACCGGGGGCAAAGGGTGCCGTCCTAGATGTGCTGTTGCGAACGGGGAAGCCAATGACCGGTCGGCATGTCGCTTCAATGGTTGGTGCGAAACACAGTCTGTGGGCTGTGCAGTCGGCGTTGAAAGAACTGGTTGCGATCGGCCTAGTGGTGGCTGAGACGTACGGCCGCTCGACGGTGCACCAGTTGAATGGCCAACATGCGTTTGTGCCGCCGCTGAGGGAATTTGCTCGTCCGCTGGAAGTGCTGAGCAGGGTTGTCCAAGAGGCGAACCAAGGGGCGCAAGCAGTCATCCTATTCGGGTCGCTCGCACGGGGTGAAGCCGGTCCGGCCAGTGATGTGGACTTGGCGGTGCTGGCTCCGGAGGGCTGGAATGGGGCGTTGGCGCTTCAGGATGCAGTCTGGGAAAGGATCGGAAATGCCTGCGACGTATTAGTGTTCACTGTGGATGATTTTCTCGCGAAAGTGGGGATTGAACCGGTGGTGGATGACATTGTGCGTGATGGAGTTCCTTTGGTGGGTGAGATGCCGAAACTGCGGAAGGCGAGATGATGGCAGAGGATGGACGGCAGTCTCAGGTGCGGGCTTTCTTACACAAAGCGAAAGAGTACTTGGCGGTCGCGGAAGACAGCCTGGAGCAGGAACGAATGACTGCCGCAGCGGGGAATGCTATCCACGCAGGCATCAATTCCAAGGATGCAATCGTCATCGCGCTCACGGGTACCACAATAAAGAGTGGCGACCACCAGCAGGCTGTCAGGGAACTGCGAGCCGCTTTGGCGAGTAGGCCTGAAGCCGCGAAATGCGAGCGGGCGTTACGAGACCTGATCGGCGCAAAGTCAGGCGTCGAATACGGTGTTTTCATGATCGAGCCATCGAAGGCTGCCATCCTGGTTCGTCGAGCCCAAACGCTTGTCGATACAGCTGCGAGACTGGCGCTGTGACATTCTCAAATCGAGTTGACCCAAGATATTGATAGGAAGGCTCTCATCAAATGTTTGACTCTGGGTATGGTCACGGCGAACTGCTTCTCCGGGTGGTGTCAATCTGTCGGTAAGGTTCAGGAAACGAAGATGACGAACAAGTGAACCTTTGTCTTGCTAGTCTCAGATTATGAAGAAACAACTAGCCCTCGTATCGCTGCTGGGAACTCAGCATCAGGCCACTGCCAGGTGCCCATACGCACCTGTCGTGTGTTGGTGACCATGACGCCGAAGGCCAGTATGCACACCTTACGATCCAAGTTGACGAAGTACTGATGCTCGTTGCGAACCACATATACAGCCAAGACACGAGGCCTTAGACAGCATTTGACAACGTTTGGAGACAATATCGACATAGAATTTGAATATGGCTCTATACTATTCGGTTCACGCCGCCAACAATTTGCTACCACCTGCCTCAGCAAGCAACACGGTAGAGATTGGCGGCGGAGCCAAACTACCATTTCTTGCCAATACTGAACTAAGTGGGTCCTTCTCGCGCGAGACAACCGTGAGTGAGAGTACCCAACCGACCATGCATGCATTAATTCGGCGCTGCAACAACGCGTGACAGGTCATCCATCCCCTAACAGCATCATTGAAGGTCGGCAACCTTCTTCATGCGACTCTAACTCAGGTCCATGTATGCCCAGTTCCAATAATGGCAATCGGTGACGTGTTCACTCCGGACGAGCATCAAGACGGCACCGCCTACACGACAGTAATGATCTGGGGTAGGGCTATTACCTCTGATTGAACGACGATCACGCCTGCCGAAGTCTCATTTATTAGTGTCGGATCACGGGACAGCTACAGCGAGACCCTGAACCAAGTCACAGTCAGAGACGGCGATTCTCCCGGATTCTATCCATCAAGTCCAGAAGGTCGCCTTGTCACACTGCTGAAAATTGATCCCAGTCTCTCCAAAGATCTAATCGAGTCAGAAATGTCTCACCATTCTGCTCAAGACTCATGGTCGACTGCGAATGAGCCTGGACGCCAATGGAAGTTGTGGAAAGACTGGATCGACAGAGCAAACCTAAATAGCCCATTCATTAAAGAAATCCCTCAATTTGTTGACTATCTTGGCTCAGTTGAAGACCTTCACGAGTCTGAAGAGGGAATGGATTTGTTACTCCGCCCTATTCTGATGGAGAGGATGTTCAGGTAGCCCAAGTCCATGGCCCAATAATAAGGCATGGCACAATGACAGCACTGCAATGCCGGGCTTCGCCGCCTTGCGGTTGACAAGTTTGATGGGTTTCGCATTCAGGGGCGGGACGAGAGGGGCTGGGGTAATGTTGGACTATACTCGCTTAGGGTCTCCTCGACACTCCTATTGCCGTTTGACACTAAGTATCCAGACCCCCGACCTGCTGGGACTCAAGGACCGCCACAGTGACACCAGAGTGTTGACAACTGCACTCGAGGCCAGCAGACCAGCATTGCAGATCGCAGTGGGTGCATCATCTCGAGACAAGCCTCGTCTCAGCTTCACCAGGCTAACAATAGATATTTAATTCAGGTTGGTAACCGTACCGAAATGACTCTCGAAGTGGTATTAACTCACCGGCTAGAGTACGGGATATGAAAATGAAAGGTCTCACCCCGCCACTCACTCCGGCAGCGCGTGGGGCTTTCGAGATCGCTTCCACCTACCACTGCCCGGCCTTGCTCAACCACGTCATCAGGTCGTGGCTGTGGGCAGAAGCATTCGCGGCTCTTGAAGGGCGAGGAGACATCGACCATGAACTCCTCTACGTCGCTGCCATGCTGCACGACATCGGTATCACTTCGGCGTACGACAACGTCAAATTATCGTACGAGGAAGCGGGCGGGCACGTTGCCGTCGCATTGACTGCCGGCGCACAATGGGTACCTGCACGCCGTCAGCGGGTGCTTGATGTGGTCATACGACACAACTGGGTAGCTGTCGATCCAGACTTGGACGCTGAAGGCTACCTGCTGGAGAAGGCGACTGCCCTGGACATCACAGGCGCCCATGCCGACGAGTTGCCCCATGAATTCTTGCGCGAAGTCGTCGACGCCAGGCCGCGTCTTGACCTAGCTGCCCAGTTCACAGCCTGCGTCACCGACCAGGCTCGGAGAAAACCAGACTCCGCAGCCTTCCGACTCATCACCTCAGGTCTAGCCGACAAACTTGCCTACCACCCGCTAGAACCTCGGTGACATCACGACCGATCTGACTGTTTGACGTCCGGTCTGCCCTCACGCCACCCACTGACCCTTCGGCCCCCTAGTGTCTACGCCAGCAATCGGATTCGGGCTCATGTGGACTGTCCCACTTCTTAGGCACATAATCCGTGTCACACTGGTTCACATGGCTAATCTCACTCTTACGATTGACGAGACGATCCTTCGTCGTGCCCGGGTGCGAGCAGTCATGGAGGATACCTCTGTGAATGCCCAAGTGCGCGAGTTCCTGGCCTCGTACGCTGACGGTTCTGAGGAGGACAAGCGGGCTCAGGCCATGTCGCGACTGGTGGACCTGGCGCATGCCGTGGCTTCCGGTGGTGGCTTGTCCGACAGGACGTGGACTCGGGACGATCTTCATGAGCGCTGACGTCTTCATTGACACGAATGTGCTGGCTTACGTCTTCGACCACGACACGCTACAGAAACGAGACATCGCACAACGACTCATTTCCGATGCCGACTTCGTCATCAGTGCTCAGGTGTTGAGTGAGTTGTACGTCACACTGACTCGGAAATTGAAAACACCAGTGCCCGTCGAGACTGCCAAACAAGCAATTGCCGAATTGTCCACACTGCCTGTGGTGGCGACCACACCGACATTGATTGCTTCAGCGATCGACACCTCGATCCAGCATCAGGTGTCGTACTGGCACGCGCTGATCATCGAAGCAGCGGTCTGGGCAGGATGCACAACCCTGCGGACAGAGGACCTCGCCGACGGGGCGCTGATCCGGGGTGTTCGGATCGTCAACCCCTTCAGCGATCTCAGCCCCACACCAGGGCTTGGGCTGGGTTAGCCATCACTCGGGTCACATCTGACAAGACGGTTGAGCCCAATCCCCCGTCTACGAGGCGGTGGTCGAAGGAGAGGGCCAACTGGGTGACCCAGCGGGGACGTACCTTGTTTTTGTGGACCCAGGGCTGCTTGCGGATGGAGCCGAAAGCGAGGATGGCCGCCTCACCGGGGTTGAGGATAGGCGTGCCGGTGTCGATCGCAAAGGCGCCCACATTGGTGATGGTGATGGTGCCATCACTGACCTGATCTGGTCGGGTCTTGCCTTGACGGGCAGTACGGGTGAGGTCGCCCAGCGACACGGCCAACTCATGGAGCTTCATCCGGTGGGCGTCCTTGATGTTCGGCACGACCAGGCCGCGATCGGTCGCCACCGCGATGCCGAGGTTGACGTAATGCTTGTAGACGATCTCCTGGGCCTCGTCGTCCCAGGTCGCGTTGATCTCCGGGTGACGCTGCACAGCCAGCAATAGTGCTTTGGCAACAACCAGGAGAGGTGTCACGCGCACATCGGCGAACTCCTTGTCTTGACGCAAGTCATCAACCAACGCCATCATGGCCGTTACGTCGATCGTGTGGAAGACACTGACGTGGGGCGCAGTGAATGCGCTTGTCACCATGGCCTCGGCAGTACGGCGGCGCACTGACCGGATCGGTACTCGGGTGTGGCGCCCGTCGGAAGACACCGTTCCCCCGTCGAGCCAAGGTTGGTCATCGGAGGGGTACGTCGCCAACTGGCGTGGGGCTTGGGATTCCTGGGCGGCGGTCACATCCTCGCGGGTGACGATGCCACCGGGGCCCGTCGCGCGTACGGTCGCCAAGTCGATGCCTAAATCCTTGGCGAATTGGCGTACTGGCGGCTTGGCCAAAATGGGCTGTGGCACGCGTAGTTGTGAAGCGTTGGCCAACCCGGAGGCCGCGCTGACCGAGGTGGAATGACGCAACACACTCGGCCCGTATCCAACCAGTGGTCGAGGTGCCTGGCTCCCATCAGCTTGAGGCTCAGCCACACAGACCTCCTCCTGCGAGTCGACCACCAGGATCGGCGCCCCCACTGGTATCACGTCACCTTCAGATGCGCACAGGTCATGGACCACCCCGTCGTACGGGCACGGCAATTCGACCAGTGACTTGGCCGTTTCGATCTCGACAACTGGTTGGTTGATCTGAACCTCGTCACCAACGGCGACCAACCACCTCACGATCTCAGCGTCGGTCAGCCCCTCTCCCGCGTCCGGCAAGGCGAATGTCCTCAGATTAGGCACAGTTCCTCATTTCTTGGTCGGTCCCGCATTAGTACGAGAGGGCTTGGGCGAGCGCGCCGATCACGCGATCCACATCTGGCAGGTAATCCGCTTCACGACGTGCGGGTGGATAGGGCATGTGGAAGCCGCCCACCCGTAACACCGGAGCCTCCAGGTTGTAGAAGCAGCGTTGCGAGATGCGGGCTGCGATCTCGGCGCCGGCACCGAAAAAGACTGGCGCCTCGTGAACGACAACCAGGCGCCCCGTACGGCGTACGGATTCCTCAATCGCGTCGAAGTCGATGGGCGAGACGGAGCGAAGGTCGATGACCTCGACTGAAACCCCTTCTCCCCGGGCTAGTTCGGCTGCTTCCAAGCCCACACGCACCGAGGGGCCGTAGGCGACCAGCGTAATGTCCCGCCCCGGTGCGACCACCGCCGCCTTGCCCAGCGGGAGCGCGGCGTCACGATCGCCCAGTCGAACATCGGCGCTGTCCCAATACCGGGCCTTCGGTTCCAGGAACAGGATGGGATCGGTGGCTTCGACCGCCTGCTGGATCATCCAGTAGCCATCTTGGGGGGTACTCGGTGTGACAACACGCAGCCCGGGTGTGTGGGCGAACAAGGCCTCCGGGGATTCCGAATGGTGTTCGACGGCGCCGATACCACCGCCGTACGGAACCCGGATGACAACGGGCAACGTCAGGCGACCGCCGGATCGGGAATGGAGTTTCGCCAGTTGGGAGACGATCTGGTCCAACGCCGGGTACACGAACCCGTCGAACTGAATCTCGCAGATGGGCAAGTAGCCGCGCATCGCCAAACCGATAGCGGTCCCCACGATGCCGGCCTCAGCCAGGGGGGTGTCGATGACCCGTTCCGGACCGAAGCTGTCCAGCAGACCATCGGTCACGCGGAAGACGCCGCCGAGTTGGCCCACGTCCTCGCCCATGATCACGGCCTTGGGATGCCGGGTCATCGCCTCGCGCAGTCCGGCATTGATCGCCTTGGCCAAACTCAGCCGTGCGACCTCGGTCTGCCCGGATTGGGCAGTGTCCATGTCCGCTGCCGTGTCGGGAATCGTCACCGTCATCTCCCAGCTCCCATCAACTCAAGTCGGGCCGTTTCGAATGCGGTCCACTCCGCGTGTTCCTCAGCCACCAATGGATGTGGTTCGTTGTAGGCCAGATCGAAGAAAGAATCCAGCGGCGGAGCTTCCAGTTTGCGGACGGCCTCACGGGCACGGGCAGCCAGCGCGGCGCCCTCAACGTCCACCTCATCGAAAAAATTCTGGTCGGCATGATCTGACAAGGTCAGATAGAGCCGTAAACGGGCAATCGGGTCCAACGCCTTCCAGGACTCGGCGTCGTGTGAGTCGCGGTATCGTGTCGGGTCGTCAGAAGTCGTGTGCGCACCCAGGCGGTAGGTGAAGGCCTCGATGAACGTCGGCCCCATACCGGCACGAGCCGCGTCCAGGGCGGCGGCCGTCACCGCATAACAAGCAAGAACGTCATTGCCATCGACCTGGACTCCTGGAATTCCGAAACCGGCCCCACGGTGGAACAGCGGAACCCTGCTTTGGCGGGAAGTCGGTTCCGAGATCGCGTACTGGTTGTTCTGGCAGAAGAACACCAATGGCGCCTGGTTGACCCCGGCAAAGACCAAGGCCTCGTTGAGGTCCCCCTCGGAGGTCGCACCGTCTCCAAAATAGACGATGACAGCCTCGTCTTTGGTGGGGTCTCCGGTGGCACATGCATGGTCCTTGACGATCCCGATCGCGTACCCGGTGGCATGCAGGGTCTGCGCTCCGACAACAAGGGTGTAGAGATGACAGTTGTGCTCGCGCGGGTCCCACCCACCATGGTCGACACCGCGGGTGTGCGCGAAGGTCTGCACCAGGTCGACACCACGCGACGCCAGTACGCCGTGGTCGCGGTAACCCGGAAAAGCGAAGTCTTGGGGTTTGAGCCCATGGGCCGAACCGACTTGGGCGGCCTCCTGGCCGATGCTGGGCACCCACAGTCCCAGTTCACCTTGACGCTGGAGCGCAGTCGCCTCTGCATCGAATTTCCTTGTCAACACCATGTCACGGTACAAAGAGCGCAGGTCGTCCGTTGTGAGGGACTCCACATATGGCGAGTACGGCCCTGCCGAGCGCACCTGGCCATCAGGGGACAGAAACTGCAAGGCAGTCTCAGGCAAGTCAACCGCCCCCGCGGTTCCCACTGGCTGCGATCCACCCATGTCAACCATCATCTGCCTTTCTTTGATTGAGTGCCCCGACTCCTCGCAGTTCCAACCGCGAGTGACCTCACGGGCATGCGTTATTACTTACGGTAGCGTAATCTACGTGTGCGTAGGTTCCATGACGACACCCCGAGACAAGACTTCCTGAGCCCTCATGCGCCTTGATGTTCCGTTCCTTCCTGGTCGACTGGGTGACGACGCTTCCGCAGCGCAGTGATCCCCGCCACACCGATCTGGATGGCGGAGACAAGGAGCAAGATCGCAAACAGGGCACTGAGCACGGGCGACGGTATCCCCAAGGCCAGTTGAGCGGCCAGCGGTGAAGCCACAACGCCACCCACACCCAGGCAGGCCGCTGCCAACCAATCAACATTGCCCACTCGTGCACCCCGTACTGATCCCATCAAAGACACGGGAACCAACACCACGAGCGAAATGCCTTGTGCCACGTGTTGCTGCAGGCCGACCAGAAAGATCAACAGGGGTACGAGCACAACGCCTCCACCGACACCGACCAGTGGCGACAACAGACCCATCGCCAGTCCAGCGAGCACATATTCACCGACGCTGAGCAGGGTGAGCGCACCGAAATGATCGCTGGTGCCAGACATCCGGGGCAGGATGAGTTGGATCGCGGCCGTCAAGGCAACAAGTGCAAAGATCACTTTTAGGATGCCTTCGTGAATCCGCTGCACCAAAGATGAGCCGATGAACGAACCCGTGATACCACCGGCCGCGATGATCGCCACCACTGGCCAGTTCATGCCTGTGCGCGCCACGTACGGAATAGCCCCGGCGCACGCGATGATGACGATAGCCGACAAAGAGGTTGCTTGCGCGCGCCGCTGCGCGAAGTGGGCCAGCATCACCAGCAATGGAACAATGATAATACCCCCACCCACTCCGAACATGCCGGACAGGGCCCCCGCCACCAATCCCAAGATGACATAAGTGAGGATGCGCCTGCCAGAGACTGTCGTCGAGTTCATGGTGGTACCTTACTCGCCCAGGTGGAACGAGCGACTTCGGCAGTTTCACCAGAGATGACTGTCAGTTTCCGCTGGGCGGTGTTTAGGAGCGTGCTGAAATACCATGTCCCGGCTGCGGCGCACCGGACGGGCAAATCTTCGAACCCCACATCTTGCGACGTACGTCCAGTACGTGTACAAGATGCGGAGTCCGAATCTTCACCCGCCCAGCACGTCCTCGCTCGGAACAGCGTATTCCAGCACGCTCCTAGCGATGCTAGGATCGGGATGAACCGGTCATGGAAGCGGGTGTGAATCCCGCACAAGGCCGTTGCCGTGATTCGTTGACAACGAGTCGCATACGCCATTGGGGCCATCAGGTGGCGAGATTTA
>Ga0123354_10012103_pt1 | contig 13359 bp, 7 predicted proteins | sample TergutLab28metaG_2_FD_97872 | JGI IMG/M metagenome (GOLD analysis project Ga0123354, IMG submission 97872) | Labiotermes labralis P4 segment gut microbial communities from Petit-Saut dam, French Guiana - Lab288 P4 | ecosystem: Host-associated > Arthropoda: Insects > Digestive system > Gut ...
AAGATGGACGTATTAACGTCTGAAACATGTTGAGCAATATATAATAAAGCAAGTGTCATCTAGTTGGTCAACCATTATTCAAATATCAAGATGATGCACGGTCCAATACGCATAAGATGTTATTATGCATTTCAACCCAACAGTTCAAGGTACAGTAAGGTATGCAATATGCACATGTGACAGAGCATCATAATGTTGTGTGTTTGTACGAGGGTGAGTCAAATGAAAACCTTAAAGGTGTGCAACATAGTGCCATACTGTGTGCAGCTGTTGGCATAAGTCATCAGCATGGGTTAGATGCACGTACTGTGTACGGTAGATGTGGAACTAGGTTGAAAAATGGCAAAGCTCTGCTGAACCTGTCTTGCACTATGCTAGCTTGTAAAAAAAATTGTATGATGTTTGAATTTGTTTTGTCTATGTGGATTGTAATGAGTATCCTTATACAAGAAATTCTTGGAATGGGTCAAAACTTACAATTTCAGAATGCTTGCCTCTCTACTGCCATGCAGTGACAACATAGTTGTTTGATAGGCTGTGGTTGATTGTTGATCCTTACTTATGCCAGTGGTGCACTAGTATTCCCATATGATTTCAAAAAACTTGCCATGTTTCCCACAAATATTTAGGTACATGGAAGCTGCAGGCAAGGGCTGTCCTCTAATTCTCAGAGAATGAAAACTTACAGCATTGCTGGTGACAGGATAAGTCTGTGAGCCAATACTATCAAGCCAATTCCCCGTTTTGCTTTGCATAATGCCTGTGAGTATCAGTTAATTTTATATTGTTCAGTATCACCAGTAATAACTATAATATATATTATTGTAGAATATTAAAAAAGATGATTTGCTGTTTCAACCCTTCTGACTTTGTAGCTCTGTAAGTGATAATTTTAGTCTTCATTTCTTGGACCCTTTCAGAGGTTGAAGCCCCATTAAGTAGCAACTGTACACATAAAACCAAGAATTCATTGATTGTTTTCATTGAAACATCCATTTATTGTGATAAAGTCTGCTCAGGTGGCTGACAGTCTTCATCATTAGTGAATGGTATTATTTCTTGATGTTGGTGACTGAGTAAATCTCACAAACTTCGTCTCAGAACTGATACAATTACTGGTCCAAGAAGATTTTATCACTTTTTGTCACAACAAAAACTTCAAGTTGTATGTGTCTTGTTGTTCTCATAATTGCACATAGTACATACTATGTCTTGTTCTCCTGCTCCTCCTCCACCTTTGGCATTCTGTCCCATTTTCAGGCTGTGGCCTCCCCAATGCTGGGATATTGCAACAGTTGCATTTTAATGAGGTGAGGATGTTGGCCATCTAGCCCAACTCCCCAATCTGGATGGCCAGGGTATCTCTGTCTGTACAGTACCTCACTCAAAACTTCTCCATCATGGGTGTACCTACCAGTAGGTAGGCCTACTGGTGCATGTGAGCTTCCACACCAGGCTAAATAACCCTTCAATAAGGTGGCAGTAACATTGAGCTATAATCGGTGTTATATGTTACAAATTTATTGTTTGATTTTCTTGCCTACACCTACATCTAAAGCTACAATGTTTTCATGCAGTTCTTTGATTTTATGGCATGCTGTAAATACAGGGCTAGGTGAATGTGTAATCTTAGAACACACAAGAATAACACAAATGCTGATCTTCTTCACACACAAATAATCCCATTTTACCTGAAAACATATTCGTTCCTTAGTGACAGTTTTAATGTTGTCTGCATTCTGAATGGCAAGTGGCTGTTCTGCATGGGAAATCAAAAATTTTTCACTGGGAAATTCATAGTTACAAGGCCATGGACTGGGTGGCTGATGAATTGTGATTTAAATGCTGTGGGAGCAAGAGATTTTTCTCTTCTCCAGAACATTCAGACCAGCTCTGGGGCCCACCTAGCCTCTTAGTCAAAGGGTATCAGGGGCTCTTTACATTGGGGATAAAGTGGCTGGGGCATGAAGCTAACCACTCACCTCCGTCTAGTTTTGAGGTTAAGAATGACTCTGATACTGAATTTTAAAAATCTGGGTGTTCAAATGCCAGAAGTAAGTAGTGTTGGTGAAAATCATTGTACAGTTTTTATGCTGCCATATATGCAGAGTGGTTGTTTGTATTAGTATGGTTTTGTGGTTAGTACACAGAATCCTGTTACCACATTTTCTGTATAGCTTCTGTCACATGATGCCACTACCTAGGACACAAGAGCAGATTGCTGTTATACATCATGGGCCTATTGTATTCAAAGTTCTGCCTGTTCCTGCCATAAAAGTACACTACATCTTCATTTTATGGGCTTTCCTTTATACTTTGAATTCACATTTAAAGTATTAATGTATTTTCATCATGTATAATGAATTTTTTACTCTTCTAAAAGCACACTGTGTGACCTAATAACTGCCTGATCTGTCAGCTTCTACCAGTGATTGAATTCATAACTCATCACTGTCAGACAACATTGTTTTCAAATTGATTACAGTGTATTATAATAATAATATGTATTTATTAGTAATAGAATTTTTGTATTTCATTTGATGTTGCTTAATGAATTACTTTAAAAAAATTAATCTCTCTCATAAAATGAGAAGTTAGTGTAATAAATGGCATGGCAGTTTATATATGTACCGTTTTGTGTTATGGTTCTGTAGGGCAGTCCATGCAAGGAATGTTGTTCACCATCGCATAGAATGTTTCTATGTTTTAAAAGGACCCACACCAACTTTCCACCTACAACTGGAATATTTTGAGCAGTGATAGTAAAACTTTCTTGGCATTCCTTTCCCATTACATTTGTCTATAGGCACTTTTTATCAGAACATTTGTTAAACAGTGGGTTGCTGATAAATGACAATATATAATTAAAGCACAATTGTTCTGCGCAGGAACCTGTACTTAGGTTTGATTTTTCTAACCTCTGCCAACCTAGTGGGGATCAAATTTATTATTAGACTAATTAGCAGTATAATGTAATGTAATGTAAAATGCTAGAATTAATTTATATTTGTATAGTTAAGAGTAACATGTATATGAAAATACAGGGAGTATTTTTTATTCCAGGGCTGTGCACTGCACAGCAGGCGACATCATTGGTTGCTGTGCAGCAATGATGTCAGCTGTACAGTAGATGTCAGTAGCTGTCTGATGATTAAAAAAATACTCTGTGTAAAAACAGCCACACCATATCTGCAAATGTTTATACTGCAGATTGAGTGATAGAAAAGGAGAAGTCTGATCACAATAGTATTATTGTCTTCAAATTTAGCTCAATAACTGCCGTGGATTTTTGTGGTAAGTAATGTATTAGTATATTTGTACATTTGAAGTGGGATGTACAGAATGAAATCAGTTGCTGTCCAAGTAACTGACCCATGATAATTAGCAGTTACATCTTGTTTGGGTGGAAAGGGTATATGTAAGGAATATGTAAATATGTTTCCTTAAATGTGTGTTCAGTTTACATATATGAAAGAGCTTTCAGAGTTTTAGCTAAACAGTAACATGCTTAGCTTGAGAAGTACTATATTATACCCACCACCTGAAAACATACTTGCTATAATGATGACATATAACCTGGGTATCTGCAAATTTGTCACTGATTTCATCATAGCATACTACTTTGGCTCGTGTTTATGAAACTCTACTCACATGATGATAATGCTGTATAAACAGTATGAAGAAAATACTTGTAGTTGTGCCTCCTTGCTGATTGTAGCTGTCCACACATTTTAAAATATTTATCTTGCAGTGGTTTAGGAGATCTTTTATAAAACCAGATTATGGTTATATTATTATGAACGAAAATTGAGTTATGTCTAACTCGTAAGTTTTGCAGTGCACAAAAAAAAATTGTGAAGCAGTTATTGCCTAGTACTTTCCTAGCTTGTTATAAAACAGGGCACACAGAAATTCTTATTCTTACCACCCAGCCTTCTATTTGGTGTGTACTAGAAGCTCTTTCCCTGGTGGTAAAGCAACCAGGACACAAAGCTGTCCACTTACCTCCATATAGTGCTGAGGTAAAGAATATGTGGTGCTATACCTCCACTCCTTCACATTATTCCATGGCATAGTACTCAGTGAAACAAGAACAATTTTGCTGTTACCATATCAATAAAGTGCTCACACAAATTCCTGCTAGTCAGTCTGGATTTTTCTGTCAGATGTTTGAACAGCAACATTTTACACAGATGGACCATACTTTATGTGTGGTTCAAGGTTCTTATCACAGTAGTGACTGCGATGTAACACATTGCAGTCTGGTGGATATTTCCCAAACTTATGGGGGAGGTTGCTACCTGCATTTGCAACTGTGGAGTTCATACAGCTTGCCGACTGCTTATGACAACCACAGTTTTTTTTTTAAATGAAAATGTTAATTTCTTCTCAAGTGCAGGGTGACCCATATTGTTAAGTTTTTATAGCAGTTTTTCCTGTTTTGTAACAAACTTTCACAGAAATGCATTGCTTGATTAATAGGATTGAAAGAAAACAATGACACGCACAAACTTTTTTTAAATAAAATAATTATGTTTTGTAGATAACAAAACATGTTAGAATTGAACAAAACTGTTAATGGGATGCAGACCATCGATTAGACCACACCCTGTCATCATATTCCCATCCAAAAGCTTTTTCAACAGCCCATATATAAACTGCCAGCAGCACTGAGTGGGAAGTGGACTTACCACATACGTATGCTACACTTTTGGAATTTTCTGTCCATAACCTCCACACACCCTCCAAGTTTATAATGGTTGAAAGTCCCAGAAGGGTTTACTCATGCCTCAAGAATTACATTGTCACCAGTTGTGAATCACCAAGTATTTTGCACACTTAGACTGCCTTACTGAATGGCTTGGTGGTATCTGTATGTCATATGTATACTGTGAGGTGGCAGTGAGGTATCTGTAGCTCAGGTATGTGTATATATGGTAAGGTGGGAGTGTCATGTCTGCATATGAAATGTATACTGTAAGGTGAGAGGGTGGTATCAGCACCTCATATATATACTGCAAGTTGAGAAGGTGGTATCTGTACATGTAATAAATACTGTAAGGTAACAGTGTGGTGTCCGCACCTCAGATGTATGCCATAAGGTACACCTTAGATAATCCTGCGAGGTGAGATGGTGGTATCTGCACCTCTGATGTATATTGTAAGGTGGGAGTTTGGTAGCTGCACCTAAGATGTATGCTATGGGGTGAGAATGTGCTGTGTCTCCTCCAGACGTAAACTGTACAGTGGGAGTGCGTTATCTGCATCTCAAATGTAAAATGTCATGTCACAGTTACTTACATTTTCATTTACCTATCTTGATACTGCCTGTCGGTCATAAATGGCAGTTGTGACTGCCACTATCTGAAATTGCTGAGTTTGTTGATAGGAGAGACTGCTCTGCACCACAAATAAGTCTCATTATTGGGACTGTATTATAATAACTATTAGAAAGTTTCAAAATTAGAGTTATGACTGCTGACTTTGACAGGATTGTGGACTTACATAAGTAATTACATATATCATTAAAAGTATGATGACATGCCTTCAGTACAGTTCTGTTCTGTGACCTGTGTATAATTTGGCACATGGTTTATCTCTCTGAGAAAAAACATTAGAAGGATTAATAACAAGTACATCATATGTGTCAGTTTTATTCCACTGGAAGTCATCTTTTCCTTTAATGGGCTTCAGGGCACACCTTGAGGCTTGTGATGGTAAACTATCTGCAAAATATTGATCTAGTTTGCACACTCTTATGTAACACTTTGATGCTAAACTCTCAGCATAGAACTCTTTCTGTGTTCTATAAACCACTGCAGTGGGCCTGTTTTTACAGTTAAATTCATGTCTTTCATGGAACATTTTAACTTATTTTTGTAAGGACTTTTCGAGATTTTCAGGTTCTCACAGTGTTGTTGCTGAAGATTCAATCTTCTGGGGTGTTGCACCATGTTGATCAGTAAATGGTTACAGATATTCTGAAGCATTATAATTCTGTGCTGTGATTAGTATTTTGATTTTTCTCATCCAGCTTTACATTCATTGATATATCAGGCATTGTCCTTTTATCACTGGAGTATTAGGGAATTTCTGTCAGCCTAACCAGGACATTGTGAACTGGTGTGTACTGCTTTGTTTATATTATCTGTCAATCCATGAATATTATCATAAGGCAGCTGTATCTGGATTATTTTACTGTCACTGAAAATAATATAATCAGTATAGAATGTTGACATTAATATGAGTGTATGGCAGCTTGACAAATTTCCATGAATGGGGCAAGAAAATGGATATTTTCTTATTTACAACCAAGCTGTTAAGCTTTCAGTATGTTTTGCCTATTGTTTACTTTCATATACTACCACAATCAGCTTTATGTAATCATTCTTTCTATTCATTCTAGATACCAGGGAAAGAATGTATGTTCAGAATTTATGGCATTGTTGATAACTTAGAACAGAGGAGATGAAGCATTATGGCTAAGCTTGATAAGTAATGCATTGTTATGTACATGGTGACTGGAACCATTATTATTGTTGATTAGTTGTTGCATGAGACTTCATTATCAGCATACTGACCATTTTTGTATGTGCATTAGAATCATGAAGAGAGTTGAAGAAATATGAATTGTATGCTTAATTTTGCTAAGTCTTTTCATAACTGCTTTGTTGAAGAAACATTTGTCAACTGACCTTTAGCATGAAGAGTATTTAGTCCCTGGGAATCACTGGAAAGCAGTCACTTTATGCTGGGAAAAGTATTTTATGAGTAACAAAGGCATTGGAAAAAACAACCTTTGTTGTACTTAAGATTCTTAATATGTGTATCAGGGGAAGTAGTGCTGTAAATGAAAGGTTATGTTCTATAAAAGTAATTTGGTCAAAGGCTTAGCCATCCTAATACTGACAACCTGTTGGTGTGTTAAAATTGTTCATATATAGTTGAGTGTATACATGCATATATTATTTAACCAAAGTTGTTAACAAGTTATATTGTTGTGTTTTGCAGCCAACAGATGTATTGTATTTGCAAGTTGGTGAACATTTTAAACTTTAAATTACCTATGTTCACATACGCAAATGCATGGTAGAAACACCCCTAGAAATTCCTTTGATATGGATATATAAAAGCAACAAGGAAATTTACTGCATTTTTAAGACATAATGCACAGTCTATTTTTTATTTTCTTCAAAATGCCATTTATTTCTTAGTTTTATGTTCAAAACATATATTTCTCATAAAACCATGCACTAAGATATAAATACCGTTCATTTGAAGGTTAAAGACTGTCTGAATTACCTGTGTTCCTTAATTAACCATGCCTGATATGCTACCATAATTTATTCAAAGTGCATGTTTGTGGCAAATACATTTAGCTAGCCCTTTCTACTCTGTGAGTCGAAGTTTGTTTCTGGATAGAAGCATCTGTGAGTCAGTGCTGGTATGCTCATGAAACTTAATGTTTTTCAGTTTCATAAAACAAAACCACTCACAGTGGCAACACATAGAACAAGAATTCCATTGCCTACTTTTGCTAAATCTATGTAGAGGCCACCAAGAATTGTAAATTATTGATTATGCAACTTAATTTCTTACTTGTATGAATAAATATTGCCTGCTGTATACCAGCTGTCAGACATGACCTAATATTCTGCACATTCACCACATTTGTAATTTTTAATGCAAGTTCTGTGGTCCATTGCTGCATATTTTGTCACACAGAAGCTGAGTATAGAGAATACACACACTCCCAATTTGTACTTTAGATCCTAAAAATAAACTTAATAGAACTGCATATTATTTGAAGATATTTTACCACACATTTCAGGCCTCCTGCAGTTTTGGTGACAATAGTGTCATTCCCACCAGAGAAGTCTTCACAGCCACAAAGGACAAAATTTTACCATATGTCTTGTGTAAATGCCAAATATTAAGGGTTAAGAGGATATTAATTTTACTGTTACCAGTTGCCACAGATTACAAAATGATTTCAGTAGAGAATTCAGTTTTTTTTGTTCGTTTTTCTTCATTTTTTTGTACATGTGAATTTTCATTCATATCTTACAGTTTAAAATTTTATAAAAAAAATCCCAGTATAACATTCAGTAAACTAAGCCATCCCCAAGTAACATGATCTAAATTTTAAAGTATGGTAAAGGTCATAGGCATGTGAAGCAGACTTGGTTCACAAAGTGCAGGTGAGGGGGTATCTTTTAATTTTTCCAGAACCACGTATGTTCAACAGCATATCTAAGACATGTCAGTGAGTTTGTATCTTTTTACTTTTTCTTGTGGAACATAAATGGCAAATTGCTACTCCGATGTTTTCTAACTGAAATCATACATAAATCAGTCAGGTCCTCATTTCTTCATTTCTACAAAGTTGTTTCACATACTGTTCATCTTCCAGGTATTGTCCACTTCAGGAACAAGGTATAAAATGTTTACAGTCTGAAAGTTCTGTACTAAGCCTTCTTATTAAATTGGTCCTGCACATCTGATACAGAAATCTGAGTTGTGATACCTCCTTTAAAATTCAAGTCTCAGAAACTCTTAACACAGGGTGCAATATTTAATGATAGTTTATAATAGTTATAGAAGTGAAATAATGTTTTTTTGTCAGTGAAGTTATGCAGTTTGACAAAAAAAAGTGTGAATACTTAAGAGAATAAAGGGTTTGCATATTCTGAAATTCTGAAATGTTATATCTCTTTTGTTATTTGGGCTGTGTCATTTTATGTCATGAGCTGCCTGTTAAAGAGTATTATTTTACTTCTGTGAAAGTAATTTCATTTGTGCAGATTATTTTCATGACAACTGTGTAACTGTGGTTATGAAATTAAAAATGGATTTTGTAATAATGTGTGAAAAATGATGATGTTCCTATGTAGGCTAGGCCCTTGTCTGTGTATCTGTGATACTAGTTACACAAGAAATAACAAAGATAACGCTATCTGCAAATAGGTGTGAAAGTCTTAACACACACTTTACTGATTAAGGGAATTAGTAATTTGTTGATAGTATATTACTTCAAAGAAGTGTGTATATATGGATTGTGTTAATAAGCATCAATATGAAGAAAGTGTAATGTAAAACTGTCAATTTTTAATAATACTGTGTATTTGTTTCTAATGAAATATTGCCATCTTATCCTTGCATATGCACCCAGGTTAAAGAAAGAGTATATCTGTACCTCCAGTCCCCCTCTGGGCCTGCAGTGCCTGTTCTAGTGTGAACTGTACCTTTACCTGATCCTTGCATATATGCTTAACCTTTAATGGAGAACCTTTAAAATGCCAGGGTCTCGCTTGTGGTCAGAGCACTACTCCATTTAAATTCTGGCTGCAAGACAGTGCTTTCCTTTTCAGACAAGGACGATGTACATTTAACATGAAAACAATGTCATGTTCATCCCTTAAAGGTTAAACCATTTACTGCCCATCTTGCATAACTCATATCCTGCATCTCTGATTATTTTTATATATCCAGTTAGCTTCTTTATAATTTCATGCAATTCCAGGCGTAATGGGATCACACCTGGTTGACCTTGGGGGTCATGTGTTCCTTAAAACAGAAGAGTACAGTGCAACGGTGCAATAATGCAGATGTACTGGGTGTGAGGAGTAGCACGTGCTTTCCAATGGACATTTGCTGCTTTTCCGAAGGTAAAGCTTGCTTTGCTGTCATAAGATGTGTTCTAGAAAGCAACTGCATTAGAAGGATCATATATTTCAAACCATTAGGGACATAAAATGCATTAGACAAATCTTCTATACAAACTTGACTCTCCTCACTATCTCTGTGTACACCATTCTGTGAGGATGTACAGTATTGTTAAATGAGTTGCTGGTTATACTGAGACTGTGAATACGTAATGTATTGTCTCACTGTACATACATTTTTTGTTGAAACAATATCACATCAGTGACTGGCCTCATATACCAGAATACCCACTGGTTAATCTTAGTAAGTGCGTCTCCCTACAGAGATAGTGTTCTTTGAACATCACATCAGACAAAATTTGGTATGCAGAGTATAATGTGTCCCTCTCACCTTCCTGAACACTGCCCACTGGCCATAAAAATAATAACCATGATGCAAATGCGCATGTGCTAGTGGCCTGTAAGTGCATGAGCATGCATACATACACACAGAACATGGTTGGGTAATCTTTGAAAATGGGTTAAGCTAATAATTATATGTACTGTTTTTTTAATTGTCTGGTCGTTCTGTACACATTAAACACAGAACAATAAGAACAAAATAGTCTGCCTTATTATATCACATTCTTACATAAACAAAGCGTGTAAAATATTATCACTGTTTTATACTAATTCATATATACAACAAAAATGCAACATACAAATATAAATGCATATGAAAATGAACATTTATAATGCATTACGAAGTTAGCAGCAAAGAATTTTAGCACTGTACTACTTTGCTCCAAACAATGCTTTCATACTTTTCATAAGCTGTCACTTCCATTATAGATTTTATAGTACGTATCTGTTTAACATTTAAATAACAGTGTAATACAATCCATTCATTTTTACACTGAACAACAGAGAATGTTTTCCACAAAAATACATTTTATACATAGAATATGTATATATATATATATATCTTCGGTATGTTTTTACTGTGAAAGTCACTGTCAATAGCAACAATAAGATTTACTTTTATATGAAGGCCATTTCAGAAAATCATCTAAACAGAAATATAATGTTTTAAACATGTTTCATTTACAGTATACATATATATATATATTATTTTGAAGTGGGATTGACAGTCTCTAATGTAATACAACAACATTACAGCACATCACTGTATAGTAAGTACATGAACAGTTTCATTAGAAATAATTTTGGAGTACATATGTAACACTTATAACAATTTTTAAACCTTTCATTTTATTCTTACAACACAAAAAAATTGCGTAGTTAAACTTATATTTAATAATATATGCAATTGCACAGATTCTTTACCTAAACTTGTGGCATCAATGTGTTAAACATGCAATTCACATTTGAGAACCCTATACAGGTACAAAATATGCCACTTCACTCATAATAAAAGTATGTCTCCCTGTATTTGTACTGACAGTGTAACAGTTCAACGATGCAACTGTAAAGCATGTGTTTGTTATAGATACGTAAATTACGGTGATTAAGCCCACTGTCCCCACAGCAGTGAGTTTGAGCAGTATACTAAGGAAAATCTTAAATGCAGGAAACTGAATGCTGGGATCACTGATTTTGCATCAGTGAAACTGGGAGAGATTAAATGAGGGTTCGCTATACCAATTTTCAAAATATGCATGTATTTGTGTCTATGTGTGATAATGAATGACTGGTACAAAGCTTCCTAAAAATCAAGTGAGCCATTCAGGCAGAAGAAACAGGTCCTCCTCATGACAACTCAGGCTGCGAAAATCAGACTTATGGTGGAACAAAGCAACACAAATCATTGAACAACTATCACATACTGTGTTTATATGTTGTATTCCAGCCAACCATAATCATGAGCCCCTATTTACTGGGGTGACTCTGGACACAAATTTAATATGTATTGATAAGTTCTTGGTTGTGATCCAAAATCTCGGCAGCCCAAATCAACATAGCATCTGTCTCATGCACCAAAATGACTCAACAGTTTTGGGGAAGTTGTCATACAGTTGCCCTGATTGTATTTCACAGAGACCATACATCATGTGTCCTCTGGGATTTTGTTCATTATTCACCACTGATTCACAGTCCCTTTGGGTCATTTCCATTCTGAACTGACTGCAATCACACAACTCAGTTCATTGTTCATTAATGTTAGATATGTAGGACCAGGTGTACAACTGTACCATTTCTTCAGTGCACTTAAAAAGCCACAAAACTCAAACAACATTCAAGATATCAATTTTCAGTGTCATTTGAAGAATGCAGTATTTTCTAACTGTTTTATGTAGAATATGTATGGACCAACACATTAGGCATTTCCAGTTAAGAAATGTGTCACAATGCACAGCACATTTTAAAGCCAGTCAGTCACATTTAACAAACCCATACTTCATGCACATCTTCAATGCAACCCACAGAGGTGACTCAGTATATGAATGTAAATAACAGTTCTAAATGTCATCTGGTAAAATGTCTGGTATAAGATACTTGCATAGTTCTTCTTCACTGTTAACAAACATAACTTTGCTTGATGTGTTCTCATCCAACCTATTAAAGAGAGAAAAACTTCATAACACTGCAGTACTAAATGCAAGTCATATAATGTTCTTCAATTTTAACCCTTGGAAAACCTCAACAAGTTAAGTAACTGCCCATGGGAGAGATTCCTGGAAAAGGCAGAGAGTTGTCTCTTTGCCACCATATCTAAACTACCTTTGGAGGTCCTTGTACCCATACATCCAGAGGGTACGACCTCTTATCAAATATTAGGGGCTAAGAACATGTGAACCTTTACTCCACACTCCTGTAATCCAGGGTATACGGCATAGGCCACAGTACTAATTTCACATTTACTATTAGAGACTTTACATATCTAAGATATGCAGACATAATTATTTTCAATCATCACCATGGATTTTTGCATTTGTCAGATGCTTCAGGAAAAATTGGAATATAATGGCATAGAACATCATATAATGGTACACCTGAAGAAAGGTTATGAGTCAATAAGGAGGTCCATTTTGTACAACATTCTCAGTGACTTTGGGACACTCGTGGAACTAGTTAGGTTAATTAAAATGTGTTTAAATGATACCCATAGCAATGTGTGGAAACACATCTGATCATCTGTTGCTTGTTCAGAATGGTCTGAAAGAAGTTAATTATGTATCACTATTTATTTCAACTTTGCCTTCAAACATGCTCTTAGAGTTCCAAGAAAACCTGGTGGGACAAACTGAATGGGATACATCAGCTTCTGATCTACAGTAATGACGTTAATTGAATGACCAAAAACAGAAATACTATATACAAACACTGAGGGCTCTATTAGTTTCTGGTAGTGTCTGTCTTGAAGTATATGCCAAGAAAACAAAAGCACATTTCTATGTCTTGTCAACAAAAGGTAGGGAAAAATCACAACAAAATGACAGCTAACAAGCCCTATGGAAATGTGGCAAAAGTCAAATACTTGGGAAACACACTAAAGGAATGTGGTCCTTGTACATGCTAAAGAGGCATATGGAAAAGTAGAAATGTAGTTCCATTGAGGTGAATGGCCAGCTTCACAGTCTGGCTGCTTTTTTCCCCGTGATAAGCCCCCCCCCCCCCCCCCCCCCCCCTCTCCCATACAAAAACTACAATCGCCACACAACATATCTTCTCCCCTATAGGGCGACAAAAAAAA
>Ga0123354_10012104_pt1 | contig 13358 bp, 14 predicted proteins | sample TergutLab28metaG_2_FD_97872 | JGI IMG/M metagenome (GOLD analysis project Ga0123354, IMG submission 97872) | Labiotermes labralis P4 segment gut microbial communities from Petit-Saut dam, French Guiana - Lab288 P4 | ecosystem: Host-associated > Arthropoda: Insects > Digestive system > Gut ...
ACCCTACATTGACAGATGAAGAACAGGATTATGTGATTGAATGCATTAATGGTTATTACAAATAAAATAGGATTAGGGACTGTCCAATTTGGTATGGACTATGGTATCTCAAACAAGTTTGGAAAAACTCCAGATGAAGAAGTAGTTCGAATATTGTCTTATGCAAAAAAAAATGGTATAACTACTATAGATACAGCCTCGGCATATGGGCATTCTGAAGAAATCTTAGGTAAAAACGATTTAAAGCAATTTAATGTTGTTTCCAAGTTTATGCCTTCTGAAAAAGAAACAATTAAAGAACAACTCATAAATAGTTTAAACAAATTGAATCTCTCTTCTTTATATGGATACTTGGCTCATAGACCTTTAAAGGTTTTGGAAGATACAGGACTCTGGAAAATTCTAACCAAGTATAAAAGAGAAGGTAAAATTAGAAAAATTGGTTTTTCGTTTAATGAGCCTGATGAATTAACAAAAGTTATAGATGCCGAGTTCATTCCTGATTTAATTCAGGTACCATTTAACCTAATGGATCAACGATTTCAAGATCACATGAAGATTTTAAAATTAAATGGTTGCGAAATCCACACAAGATCCGTTTTTCTTCAGGGGTTGCTTTTACGTGATCCAAAAGAGCTAGATAGTTATTTTGATGAAATAAAAAAAGTTTTAGTTAATTTACAAGAACATAAGGATAAACTCCCAATATTACTGTTAAAGTGGGTATTACAACATGACTTTATTGATAAAGTCATTATTGGTGTAAATAATTTACAACAATTGGAACAAATTATTGTCTCAATCGAACAGGAAAAAGAAAATTTGAGTAATATCGAAGTAGAAATCTCTGACAATATTTTAGTGCCGTCAAAATGGCCAACGAAAAAATAAATGAAACACATTTTTGATTTAACAGAAAAGGTTGCTATTGTAACCGGAGGGTATGGATATTTAGGATCTGGAATAACAGAAGCTCTATTAGCTTTTGGAGCAAAAGTTATTGTTGCAGGAAGATCAGAAGAGAAGTTCAAAGAAAAATTCAAAGATAATCAAAATGAAAACCTTTTCTTCATACCATTCGATATAAGTGAAAGCGGAGATATATTTAAAAAAAAGTTTGATGAGATAAAAGGGAAGTACGGGTCGCTGGATATTGTATTTAACAATGCTCTTTTTACCAAAGGCAACAGTCAGGAGAATATGACTGATGAAGATTGGGCGTTTACTATGGATGGCGTTCTAGGGTCAATACATAAAAGTATAAAAGCTTGTATTCCCATTATGAAACAGCAACAATATGGTAAAATTATAAATATAGCCTCAATGTATGGACATATTAGTCCAAACTTTGATAGATTATATAAAGGTGATAATTGTGAGAAATATACCAATCCACCCCATTATGGAGTTGCTAAGGCTGGAGTTATTCAATTAACCAAATATTATGCAGTATTTTTAGGAAAACATAATATTTATGTAAATGCAATTTCGCCAGGACCATTTTCTAAAAAAACAATACAAAAAGAAAATCCGATTTTTATTGAACGATTGAAAGACTCCAATCCTTTGAACAAATTAGGAATTCCACAAGATTTGGCAGGTATTAGTGTTTTGTTGAGTTCACAAGCTTCTGATTTTATAACAGGACAAAATTTTGCAATTGATGGGGGCTGGACTATCTGGTAATATATGAAAATAGGTGTGGTTATACAAGCAAGAGTGGATTCCTCAAGACTTCCTGGTAAAGTTTTGATGCAATTGCCATTCTTATATGGAGATACAGTATTAGGACATATCGTAAAGCGCTTGAAGCAAATTTTTGATACAGAACAGATAATAATAGCTACTAGTGAAGAAACAATTGATTTACCAATTGTTCAAGAGGCGCAACGTTTGGGTGTAAATAGCTATCAAGGCAGTAAAAATAATGTGCTGAATAGATTTGTACAAGCGGCAAAAGCTTATAATCTGGATACAATCATTAGAATAACCGGAGACAATCCAATTGTTCTGAATGATATTTTGGATAAATGCATAAGTCAGCATATAAACAACAAAGTAGAATATACTAGAAATAGTAACCTGCCAATTGGCACAAGTTTCGAAATAATTCAGTTTGATACCTTAAATAAAATCAACCATATCTTGGATATTAACGATCCTGATAGAGAGCATGTTACAGTATATGTTAAAAAGAATAGAGAATATTTTTGTATTCAAGAATTGAATCATGAAGAGTACAAGAATTTGTCGAATGTAAGACTAACGTTAGACTACCCTTCAGATTTTGCACTAATAAATCTTTTATTCTGTTATTTGAAATCGAAAGAATATAATTACACATTACTAGACATTTCTGCCTTTTTTTCTGAATACCCTTGGATATCTAGTATTAATAATCAAAATATTCAAAAGAAATCAATATAATGATAAAGTCAAAGATATACATACGCGCAGATGGTAATTCAAGAATTGGTTTAGGCCACGTCATTCGAAGTCTTGCTTTAGCCGAAATGCTGAAAGGGGATTATAGTTGTGTTTTAATCACTCGATTTTTGACAGATTATATAAATACAGAAGCGCTCAAAGTGTGTGACGAAGTTATCAAATTACCCGAATCCGATGACCATTATGATGCATTTTTATCCATTCTTTCCGGAGAAGAGATTGTTGTACTGGATAATTATTTTTATCATACGGATTACCAAAAGGCGATTAAAAATAAGGACTGCAAATTAGTTTGCATTGGAACCAACGATAAGCATTATTATGCTGATGTTGTCATCAATTATGTACTGAATGAGAAAGATTTTTCTGCTGAAAGCTATACAAAGTTTTGCTTGGGCTTTGATTGGATGTTATTGAGGAAACCATTTCTTCGTACAATACATAAGAAAAAAAATATATTGAGTGCAAAGAAAAATGTTGTAATTAGCTTTGGCGGTACAGATCGGTTTGAATTAATAGAAAAGACTGTTTCCGTGCTAAAAAGAATGGTTGTGATTTCCGATATACATGTGATTTCCACAGATGTGATAGGATATTTAAGAATTGACCGTCTGCGTAGCCAAGATGTAAACATGCACATTAATGTCTCGGCACAAGAAATAGTCGATATTTTTTCCCAATGTGATATTGCTGTTGTATCTGCAAGTTCTATTGCCCAAGAGGCATTAGCTTGCCACATCCCTGTTATTGCGGGATATTATGTTGATAATCAACGGAACCTCTATAAATATTTACTTGAAAATCAGTATATAATGGGTGTTGGGGACATGATGGATGAAAATTTTACAGAACATCTATTCGAAACACTGAATTCTTTGATTCTGAATGGTTTTGAGGTAAAGTCATTTGATTATAATCGCTTGCGGAATAACTATATACACCTTTTTTCCTCACTATGAATATTGAAAAAGATAAAATATATTCTTATAAAGATTATTCCTATAAAAATTTTGTTGTTCTTTCCGAAGGTGAACTAAAGATGATATTGTCTTGGAGGAATTCGCTGGAAGTGAGACAATGGATGATGAATACTGAACCAATAGAATTAAAAAGTCATTTGGAATATGTAAAGCAACTGAAAAACAGAATAGATGTATTTTATTGGTTAATCATGCGGAAAGAGATACCTGTGGGTGTGTTAAATATTACTAATGTTGATTTTTCGGACAGTACAGGAGTGCCTGGTTTTTATTTATCACCCGCTTTACTTCACAAAGGAGAGGGAATATTGGTTTTGCAAAACTACAAAGAATTTCTTTTGGATGTTTTAGGGTTTGAACAATTATTTGGGCATAATTATATTGAAAATATTAATGCACTGCAACTATCTTTATTTTTCGGGGCAGTTGTAGATGGATTGATTGAGAAAAACGGAAGAAAATATGTTTCTTTGACTTTGAAAAAGGATAAGTTCAAATACTATGATACCGGAAGACTTATGTACAGCTTTGTTAAATTCAATAGAAATAACCCTGTGTCAGTGGAAAAAATTTTATCTGATTATCAAAAGATAGATTAATGAGTAGATGTAAAACGTTTATTATTGCAGAATTATCAGCTAATCATAATCAAGATTTTGAATTAGCTGTAAAAACGTTGGAAGCAATGGCTGCTTCCGGAGCTGATGCAGTAAAAATACAAACCTACAAACCGGAATCGCTTGTTCTGGATATTGATAATGAGTATTTTGGCAAAATTAAAACAGGGCTTTGGCAAGGGCTTAAACGTTATGAGTTGTACAAAATGGCTGCAACACCATACGAATGGCATCCCAAATTGCAACAGATCGCAAAAAAATTAGGATTGGTGTTCTTTTCTTCTCCTTTTGATTTTGAAGCTGTTGATTTATTAGAATCAATGAATGTTCCGATGTATAAAATTGCCTCATTTGAGATAAATGACATTCCTTTGATAAAATATGTAGCTAAGTTAGGTAAACCCATTATTTTCTCAACAGGATGCGCAGATATCGACGATATAAACTTGGTCATTGAAACTTGCAGGAAGGAAAATAATGATCAGATTTCATTATTAAAATGCACGTCGGAATATCCGGCATCTTATGAACAAGCCAATTTATTGACAATTCCCGACATGAAAAACAGATTTAATCTACCCATTGGTGTTTCCGACCATACCCTTGGGAGTATTGTGCCTTTAACAGCAGTGGCCTTAGGGGCAGAAATTGTTGAAAAACATTTTATTCTCGACAGATCTTTGGGAGGTGCTGATTCACATTTTTCCATGGAGCCGGATGAATTCAAAAATATGGTGGACAATATCAGAAATATGGAAAAAACTTTCGGAGAAATAAAATATAATATAACCGACAAGGAGCGATTAAAGAGAAGATCTTTATATGCGTATGAGGACATAATGAAAGGAAATGTGTTTTCCGATCAAAACGTTCGTTCGCTTAGACCCGGTTACGGATTGCATCCACGCTTTTATGAGGTGCTTATAGGGAGAATAAGTAATCGAAATATCCGAAAGGGAGAACCATTGAAGGAGGCCGATTTATGCTGAGAGGAAAAAATGTTATTCTTACAGGGAGTAATCGAGGGATCGGTCTTTCTATCCTTAATGAACTGGTTGCAAACGGTGCAAATGTGTGGGCTTGTTGCCGCGAATGTGAGTGTGATCAAGAGTTTCTGTTGTATGCAGAAAAACTGTCTTTGAAATTTGGTGTTTGGATAAAAGTTACGTGTATTGAATTGAGTGATGAAGAATCTATCGATTTGGCCATTAAATCAATAATTGATCAGAAAGAAAGAATTGATATTTTAATAAATAATGCCGGAGTTACAGATACAGCTTTGTTGCAACATACAACAATTGATAAAATAAGAGATGTTTTTAGTATTAATTATTTTGCACAATTAAGTATCATAAAAAAAATATCGAAGGTTATGATTCGTCAAAAAGGAGGATGTATAGTAAATATTGCTTCTGTTGCAGGGATCGAACATCAACCGGGTAGAATTGCTTATGGATCGAGTAAAGCTGCTGTAATATGGGCTACTCAAGCTTTAGCAAAAGAATTTGGCCCTTTTAATATTCGGATAAATGCTGTAGCTCCCGGAGCTGTGAAAACGCAAATGGTTGCAAGTTATTCGGATGATAAAATAAATAAAATCGCATCAGAAACAGCTTTACGCAGGTTAGCAAATGTTGACGAAATCGCAAAGGCGGTTATTTTTTTATGTTCCGAAGATTCATCTTTTATAACAGGACAAGTAATTAAAGTGGATGGAGGTAGATAATTATGTGTAATTTATCACAAGAGCAAATAAATGAAGTGCACGAAATGTGTAAACGAATGCGACTTGACGCTTTGGATATGGCGTTGTCGTCCGGCGCCAGAGGGGCGCATTTAAGTGGAAGTTTGTCATGTGTTGAAATTTATGCAGTACTTTATAGACTGATATTGAAGTATGATGTGAATAATCCTTCATGGGATGAAAGAGATCGGATGATTGTAGGAAAAGAACATGCAAGACTTGCGGAGTTTCCGGCAATGGCCGAAGTGGGGTTTTTCTCAAAAGATGAGTTATGCCATTTTGAAGCAAATGATGGAGTGTTAGCCGGACATCCCAGAAATCTAACTATAGGATTGGAATATAGTTCCTGTAGCTTGGGAATGGCTTTATCTTTTGCCATTGGAAAAGCCGTACATGCAAAAATGTATCATAAAGATTATAGGATATTTGTTATAGTGGGTGATGCAGAATGCGGAGAAGGTTCTGTCTGGGAAGCCATGATGTCGGCAGCACATTATAAATTGGACAATTTGATTTTAATTATTGATAGAAACTACCTGTCTGTTGATGGTAATACAGAGGATTTAATGGCTCAAAGAGATATGGAAGCTAAATTGAAAAGCTTTGGATGGGCTGCAGATACTATTGATGGACATGATATTAACAAGTTGTTTTTTCATTTGAATAAAAAACATGATGATATGCCATACGCCATTGTTGCTGAAACCATAAAAGGGAAAGGGATTTCATTTGTAGAAAATAGAAAAGAATGGCATCAAGCTGTGTTGAATCAGGAGCAATATGAATTGGCTCGTGTAGAGATAATGCAAAAAACTTAAAAATAGAACGACATGAAGATATCAAGCGGATTGATAAAAGCATATTCTAAAATGGGCCAGAAAGGCGCTGCTTCCGGCATTGGAATGCTTGAAGTTGCAAAAACAAATCCGGACTTGAAGGTTGTAGTTGCCGATAGTGTAGCTATAGCAAGTTTGGATAGGTTTTACGCTTTATATCCTGAAAAGGTAGTTAATGTAGGTATTGCGGAACAAAATATGATTGGTGTTGCCGCAGGTATTGCTTCTGAAACAGGTAAGAGCGTATATGCTTTTACATATTCCTCATTTATTGTTGCCAGAGCTTTGGAACAAGTTCGGCTTAATTTAGCTTATCATAAATTTAATGTAAAAATAGTTGGTAATTCGGCAGGTTTTGCAATGGAAATGCTTGGCGTCTCACATTGGGCAATTGAAGATATTGCTTTTACAAGAGTGCTACCCAATATGACAATACTGTCTGCTGCTGATAGTTTGCAGGCTATTAAAATGATAATTGCAGCTGATCAAATAGATGGCGCTGTTTATATCAGGTTATCGGGAGGTCAAAATGTACCAATAGTTTATGAAAATGACTTTGATTATGAAATAGGGAAAGCTATCACCTTGAGAAATGGCAAGGATGTGGCTATAGTAGCAACCGGATTGATGGTTAATGAAGCTTGTCGGGCAGCAGAATTATTGGCTCAAAAAGGTATTGAATGTACAGTTGTTGATATGCATACAATAAAACCATTGGATACAAATGTGTTGAATGAATTAATCTCTTCATTTAATCTGATTGTTACTGTGGAAGAACATAACATTATTGGTGGCTTGGGAAGTGCTGTTGCTGAATATAAGAGTTCATTTTCGAATATTGCGAAACAGGTTTTTATTGGTGTGAACGACACGTATCTGAAACTTGGGACGCAAGAGTATATTTGGAAACAATACGGTCTTACAGCGGAGAAAATATCAGAAAGAATAGTAAGTGAATTACATAAAATATAGAGAATATGACAAATCTTGAGAAGTATCAAAATGCTTTTGTTGAAAGTTTGGAATTATCCATAGAAAACTTATCTTCTGCCTCAGTGGAAACAATAACTAATTGGGATTCAATTGGACACATGAGTCTTATTGCGGTTATTGAAGAGTCATTTGGGATAGAGTTCCAACCGGATGATATAATTGCTTTCAGTTCATATGAAAAAGGAATTGAATTACTAAGGAAGTATAGTATAGAAATCGGATTATAATTAAAATCAATGTGCAATGCAAATGATAACGTTTAAAGAAAGGGGATATAAAAAAAGAACTTATTTTGATATACATGCGATAATACTTTTTTTTGTCATGTGTGGCACCATGAATCTTTCCTTTACTTGGCCGATTCCTGTCAGTGTTTTTTTATTCCTTGGAATTATTTCTACTCTAATTTGTTTCTCACAATCAAAGGATTTGAGAAACACCCCGGCAAATGTAGGTTTATGTGTTTTTCTCGGATTTTTCTGTATCTATTTAACACTGATCGCTCCTCAATTCTTAATTGCCGCTCTAAAATATTTCTCCTTATGGATTTGCTCTTGTTTCATCATTATGCTTACTCTTGAGAAGAAACAAAAATTGTTGTCAATATTTACAAGCGGCACGGCCATAATTATTGCCATTTCTTTCCCTGCATGGATTTTATTTTTAATGAAGGTTCCTCTTCCCCATGGTGAAACTTTCATTCATACGAATGGATTTCATATCTTTACGAATTATTATTTCTTTTTATTGAACGGATATCCCGATGCGCAACTAGTACCGCGTTTTACAAGCATGTTTTTAGAACCGGGACAATTAGCTATTCCCTGTGTTTTTTTGATATTTGCCAATAATTGCAACTTTCGGAATAGGAAGGTTTTTTTATTGTTTCTGGCGGTGGTTTTTTCACTTTCATTAATAGGTTACGGAATATTAGTTGGAGGACTCATATTGCATTCTTTTTGGATGTCAAAGAGATATCGTTTACTTAAAGGTTTTTCTTTGTTGGCTTTTTTGACAATAGTGACAGTGATATCAATACAATTTTCTAATGAAAACAATCCAATAAACGTCCGGATTATTAGTCGATTAGAGTTAGATGAAGAAAAAGGTATAGTTGGGAATAATCGAACTACAGTTCTTTTTGACTACAAGTTTGAGCAAATGATGAAAACCAATGATAAATATTGGGGAATTGCAAAGAGTATTGACAAAGACAATGATTGGACAACAAACACTTCTGGAGTAAAAAAGTATATTGTAATGCATGGATTAGTTGGACTTTTCTTCTTATGGGCTTTTCTCATAATACTATTGATAAAAAATAGGAGTGTGAGTTCTACTCTATTCTTTATTATAGTTATTGTTGGATTCGTTCCTCGAAGTATGCTTCTTTCTCTTTATTGGTTATTTATCTGCTTAACTGCTATTCCTGTACTCGCGTGGCAAAGTAGATTATCTTCTAAAAAAATAGTATGAGGTTTTTATTAAAGATAAAAAAAATTGCGACAAACAAGGTTGTTTTTTACATGATTACACGTTATGTGGTGTATTTCATTACCTTTCTTTCTTCGATGATTATTGCCGCCAGAATGGGACCATATTATCTTGGTATTTGGGGGTTTGCTATGTTATTGGTTAGATACTTCAGTATTATTGATTTTGGCTTGGGTAACTCTATTACAGTTCTTCTGGTTCAGAATAAAAATAATGAGAAGAATAAAGCTGACTATGAAATATCGGCTATGGTTATTTTGGGTATTATTTCCTTGTGTGTAATTTTGTTAGCTGCATGTTACTATTTCTTTGGGATATCTCTTTTTAAGAAATACGAATTAGGCGCTATATTCTATTATGTTTGTATAATAGCCATTCTTCAATATTTTAATAATTATTTCTTTCGAGTGTATCGGGTAAAAGGAAAAATGTTTGAATTTACTTTTTATCAGTCATTTACTTCGATATTGGTTTTAGCAGCTGTTTTTTTTGCCAGGGAAGAGAGATTGGTGTATTTGCTTGTGTGGGTGCATATAATAGCTAATTATGTTTCTTTACTTTTGTTCCTGCGAGGGAAAGGCATTGCTCTAAATGGGAAATTTTCTTGGAAAAAAACAAAAGAGATTGTAAGCAAAGGGATGTATCTTTTTGTTTACAATTTTTGCTTTTATATGATTATTATTTCCACAAAAACAATCATTGGAGCTTATTATGCTGTTGAAGAATTTGGTTATTTCACTTTTGCTTATACTGTGGCTCATGCTGCAATTTTGTTACTAACAGCTTTTGCGGCATTAATTACACCTAAATTATTGGATATGTTTAATTCATCCGACAATGACAGGATAGAATCTACGATTCGATTAATTCGTGTTAATTATGTGTGTCTTTCTCATGGAATGATGTATGTTGCAATGTTTTTTTTTCCTTTACTTTTGTTTTTTCTCCCAAAATATGCTGATACTTTAAGGGTGATAAATTTATCTTCTCTTGCTACAATATTATATGCGAATTCATTTGGATATATATCTTTTTTGATGACTCGAAATAAAGAAAAAATGATAGCAATAAATTCTTTGATTTGTTTCTTGACAAATGTTGTATTAGCTTTATTTCTTGTGATAGCTTTACATATAACTTATGAATATGTAATTATAGCTACCTTAGTGAGTTATTTTATCTTTACTTACCTTATTGTTTATTGTGGTAAAAAAATTCTAAGCCAGAAAGCGAAATTTAGGATTATACTGAAGGACTCCTTTCCTGTAAGAATATTAATCCCTTTTATGGTAGCAGTTGTAGTTACTGTCATAAATAGTTCTTATGTAACGTTTCTTCCTTTAGTTATTTTTGTAAGTATTAATACGAGTGAAATAAAAGAAATATATCGCATGTTTAAACGAATACTTTATAATCCTAACGTTATTGACATATAATCTGATTCTCATGAAAGACATTGCAGTATATGGAGCCGGAAGTTATGGTCAAGAAATAGCTTGCCTTATAAAAAAAATAAATCTGTGTAACAAGAGCAGTGAGGATAAATGGAATTTTATTGGTTTCTTTGATGATGCAGAAAAATTACATGGCGAAGACTTGGGATATGGAAAGATTGTGGGAGGAATAAATCTGTTGAACTCTTGGAAATCTCCTTTATCAATTGTTATTGCCATTGCAAATGTATGTGTAATTAAGAATATAGTAAACCACATAATAAATCCGGCAATTTTGTTCCCGAACATAATCGATCCGGATACATCTTTTAAAGAAGCTGCATCTTTTCGAATAGGAAAAGGAAATATTATTGGCGAAGGTTGCCGTTTTAGTCCTAAAGTAAGTATTGGCGACTTCAATATTATTGTAAACGATTCTGTTTTTGGGCACGATGTGTCTGTTGGAGATTTTAATGTTTTTTTTCCGGAAGTTCGTTTATCAGGATGTGTTATTGTGGAAAATTGCAATCTGTTTGGAGTGCGAACCGCTGTATTGCAGGGATTTAAAATTGGATCAAATGTGCGAATCGCCTCCGGAAGTTTTATTATGAATGATGCGCTTGATGATTATTTGTACCAGGGAAATCCTGCGAGGAAATTGAAACTTTAATATCTTTAAAATAAAACTATTATGTTTCTTGAGTTAGATAATAAAAACAGAGCTTCTGTTGCGGTGGTTGACGATAGTAAGGAATCGGTCACCTATGGCGATTTATGTGATTTTTCAGCAAATTTCTCAACTGTATTGTCGGAAAGAACATTGGTATTTATTTTGGCTGAGAATACGATAGGTTCCTTGCTGGGGTATATTGCTGCTTTATCTAATCGAATTGTACCCTTGACTTTAAGTCGAAACATCGACGTCGAACTTTATGAAAGATTATTTACCCTTTATAACCCTAAATATTTATGGGCGCCGGAAGATATGGTGCAGTGCTTAAAAGGTGATGTGGTTTATCGTAGCCATGGTTATGCTTTAATGGCTACAGGGTTAACTCCTGCACCTTTGTATGATGAGTTATCATCACTGTTGCCGACTTCCGGTTCTACAGGTAGTCCTAAATTGGTACGGCACAGTTATCGCAATATTGAGGCTAATGCTCGTAATGTTTCATTATTATTTAAACTTACAGAAAATGAAAGAGCGATGGCTATATTACCGATGCATTATACGATGGGGCTTTCGGTAATTATAAGCCACCTTTATGCAGGTGCAACTATTTTCTTATCAGGGAAACCATTAACTGATAAAGCTTTCTGGGATATAATAAAAGAAGAGAAGATAACCGGTTTTACAGGAGTGCCTTATAGCTATGAGATTCTTCAGAAACTTCGTTTCTTTAAAATGGATTTACCCTATTTACGGATTATTACTCAAGGAGGCGGCAAATTGGGGAATGAACTTTTCAAACTTTGCGCAGAATATGCGGAAAAAAACGGCAAAAAATTTATAGCTACTTATGGGCAAACAGAAGGTACGGCACGAATGGCATTCTTAGAACCCGGCATGGCTTTAAAAAAAATAGGCAGTATTGGAAAAGCTATTCCTAATGGACAATTATCAATTATAGATGAGAACGGTAATGAAACTTTTGAGGGGGAGGCAACCGGAGAAATGGTCTATCGAGGAGAGAATGTAACTTTGGGATATGCTCTCTGTGGGGACGATTTGGCAAAAGGAGATGAAAATGGAGGAGTGCTTTATACAGGTGATATTGTCTATCGAGATGCTGAAGGCTACCATTTTATTGTAGGTCGTATGAAGCGTTTTTTGAAGATATTTGGTCTTCGTATAGGATTAGATGAAGTTGAACATCTGATTAAAACAAATTTTGATACTGATTGTGTGTGCAACGGTCAGGATGATATGCTGCAGGTGATGATTACCAATAAACAAATAGTGAATGAGGTACGGGATTTTATTATTGAAAAGATCAAATTATTTCATAAGAATTTGGAAGTGATCGCAGTGGAACAGATTGAAAGAAATGAGGTCGGGAAGCTAATATTGAATAAATAATCAATGGAAAAGATTCTAGAAAACAAAGTTTGTCTTGTAACAGGTGCAGCAAGAGGAATCGGAAGATCTATTGCAGAGAGATTTGCTTCTGACGGAGCAATCGTTTATGCGAACGATCTGCATGAAGGAGAAATGGACTCGTGGGCTGATGACTGTTCGCGGAAATACAATACACATGTTGTTCCTCTATACTTTGATGTTTGTGATTTTTCAGCTGTAAAGCAAGCAGTGATGAAAATTAAAAGGGAAAACGAAGGTGTTGATGTATTGGCAAACAATGCCGGAGTGGTAACTTATGAGTTGCTTGGAATGATTGATTTTAATATAATGAGGAAAATGTTTGATGTGAATGTTGTAGCGACTGTTCATCTCATTCAATTAATATCCAGACTCATGGCGCGAAAAAAAAACGGCTCAATAATAAATATGGCAAGTATTGTTGGAGTAAAAGGCGCTAAGGGACAACTTGCTTATTCAACAACCAAAGGCGCTGTGGTGGCACTAACCAAGTCTGCTGCAAAAGAATTAGCAGAATACAATATACGGGTGAATGCGGTTGCGCCGGGAATGGTTGCTACGGAGCGTTTATTAGAGTCCGCAAAAGATAAATTTTCAGAAAGGATTAAAGATATAGGTTTTGGAAGATATGCTACTCCTGAAGAAATTGCTGATGCGTTTTCTTTTTTTGCATCGGACAGGTCAAAATATGTAACAGGACAAATATTGGGAGTCG
>Ga0123354_10012105_pt1 | contig 13358 bp, 5 predicted proteins | sample TergutLab28metaG_2_FD_97872 | JGI IMG/M metagenome (GOLD analysis project Ga0123354, IMG submission 97872) | Labiotermes labralis P4 segment gut microbial communities from Petit-Saut dam, French Guiana - Lab288 P4 | ecosystem: Host-associated > Arthropoda: Insects > Digestive system > Gut ...
CTTTTTTCATTCAAGTAGCTCCTCAATTGACCTCACGAGGCTCACGAGGCTGAGTGGACCCCGTTCCAGACCCACTGCTACTCAGAAAATCTGGTAGCGCCGGGGATCGAACCCGGGACCTCTCTATCTGTATAGCCAGAAACTCTGACCACTAGACCACAGAGGCGGTCCAGGTCATGCCACTACCTACCACAACTTATTCTCTACATTATCACCCAATCATTTGACACTATACACTGAGCTACTCACAGTGTCATTAACCAGGCTTAAACAATACATAACGAATAAAAAAATAAATTTGATCCTAGGGATGCCGGAGTGAAGCTGTTGGTAAGTTGTTAGTTTTGCGCCCCGCACACTTTACCTGGCCGGAAAAATCCACTGGCACACATTGAATAGCAGGCAGGGTGCGTCCCAGAGCAGGTCTCAACGTTTTGAAAAAGAGAAAAAAAATCTCTTGCCCCTGCCTGGTATCAAACCACAAATAACTTCGTCACAGAGACAGTCTGTGTTACTGTTTTCCAGATGGGGAAAGCGTCGGTGACGGCTGCATACGAAATGAACAGTGCATCAAAACAATGGGGAAGAACGCTGAATGCAAGTCGGGAACATGCACCTGCAAGACAGGATCCATCAAAAGAGGCGACGGTTTGAACTGCGAAGCGGGGAAGAGTAAGTGCCTCAGTCCCACACCTGACACGTAGCCAGCTGCTGATCTCAGCCAAACAAAGATTTGTTTTGAGACAGACACATTTACTTCACTGAAAGATAACTCAGTGGCAACATTCAAAGTGAGGCCCCTAATGTTCAACAGCAGCCGTGACGTGTAAGCTTTTTACGTTGCGCTTGTGTGTATACACATATGTTGCAAACTTAAGGCTATTTAAGAAGCACAGTACATAATTACACCTCTCACATGGCCTCTGTTAGTCCAGGCTATGTACAGCAGGTAGTGCCTTATCTTAATTAACTCTTGGCATAAGGGCTGATAAACCGCAAGCTTGACTGACGCATAAATATGGCCGGCCAATGTTGCGAACATTTTTTACAGTTTTTATGCAAACGTTCAGCTCGTACAACGCAGTAAACACACCTCGTCTCGGTTATAAGGAACGAACGGTTAATATTTTATATACAGAAATACCCACTATTTGTTCCGAGACCCACAAAAACACATTAATACGCTCTTTCAGCATAATGTAGAATTTTGAATTTTTTTAACCTGCTGGTTCATATAGTAACCATCAGGATTTAAGGGGTTAAATGATGAAATGCGTTAGGATCACAGCGAATGTGAATAGGAAGATGTTAATGGTGTTAACAAACAGATTGTTCGAACAGCTTTCCTGCCATTGTTTCTGTTTGCAGGTTTTGCTGTTCACAACATGGCCCGCGTGACGTGCTTTGCCCTCATCGCCATGGTAAATACCGCCATGCACTGAAGTGATGTGGAGCCACATGTTAACTGAAGTGATGAATGTACTTCTATTATATAGCCGATAGCAATGTGTAAAGAGCTTGTCACTAAATCTCAGCTTATGACTCAGTAAGAAAAACAGAAAGCTGAACAAGGTACCTGCTTGAATAGACAATTTATACGTTAAATACTACACTCAGGCTTCTTAATCAGTTTTGTAGAGTTACAAGACGACTGTAGACAGCGATTTTAAGAACTTCTGCACTATGAAATGCATTCAGAAACACCGAGCGGTGTTCTTTAAATACTGAGCATTATATTACTGACATATCGTGACAGATACAGGCAGTGATTAACCTCAGTCCATAAAACATGTTGAACTTTAATCACAAAGCCTGAACTCCGTGAGGTAGGAACTGGATTTTTTAATGAAATTTCTTCTAATATTAGTCATCAAAGATTTAACGCTGCGCTATGATATCACATCCAGACCCTGCAGCACTACAGATTACGTTCCGTGTATTCAAACAATAACAGTACCCTTTGTTTTATAAGCGCTGTGGTGATCATAACTCTGACGCGCCCTTTAACAGTCTTCTTTGTGAGGTAAGACGTCGTTACACCCCAACACAATGGCCTAAAATTGACACTTTTCGTTCAACTCTCGATCCTTACACTACTAAAGAGAAGTAAAGTTCGATTTGTGTAAAAGTTTTTGCGAAGCTTTCGACGCACTGCTGCTTGTCTTGCGTCGGTATTCTCGTAACTATCTTACGGTGGTCAATTAAAATAACGGCAATCAATTAGAGAAAACTGCATCACTTTTTACAGAACACTCTGTAGTATATTTCCTGCATTAATTTGTCAAGAAATTGTGTGAAATACAGATTCACTTGGAAATAATTGGTGAACTTGTTGGCTGTACCATTTCGACCAGGTTCCTATGTGGTTTACTTAGATCGCTATGAACTGAAATAAAAAATCTGACAGCGAGCTGCTGTTCCTAACTCGGAGTTTAATCCTGAAGAAGTAATTTAACTACCATCCAGAAATAAGGAGAGGTAAGTGGATCAACATGTTAGATCCCAGGTCAGTGCTTGTGGGATTTATGGGGGACAAAGTGATAATTGGGCAGGTTTTTAACAAAGTACTTGGGTTTTCCGCTATCAATTACTATTCCACCGATGCTGAATATTAATATTATCTCATTCATTTACGACAGTATAAACCAGTGTGTCCCAACCAGGGATCAGCCGAACATAGTTAGGGGTTCCGCGAAAAAAATGGAATAAGTAAATAAAAATTCCGAAATACAACGAAAATCTTCTAATATCCTGCGATATATGGCAGGAAATTTTGTCCGGAAATTGGTCGTACTGGAGTAATCTCCGTGCCCTAACACTTTCTCTTTATTTTCTTTTGGTCAGTTCGTACTTAGGTTGTCTGTGACAGTGTCGCATTGTTACACCCTACTGATCTTCCTTACGGTAAAGTTTGGTAACAGCTTTTGAAGAGACAACGACTTCCTTCGAAAATCCGCAAGAATCCCGAAAACACTGCGCCCGGTAATGACGGTCTTAATATCGTACGCTTTCGAAAATATACAGAGGCAGGGTGACCATTCAAGAAGTTTCTATGAAGTCACAGCAGGCTGCAGACTGATCTGTAGGAGTCGGTAAAGACACAATTGTAAGTCGTGACTTCCAGCTCACTTCCGAAATCAAGACTCAGCCCGATCTATTCCACTGAATACTACACTTAAATTAAAACTCAGACAGCTGCGCGAAGACGCTAAATACGAGTAAGGAGAAAACTAACTTCTTTAAGTGTGGTTTGCCGCGTAGAAAACATTGTAGAGTTCTCTCCAGTCTGTTTCTGTACCAAAGGGAATTCAAAGGTCAGTTGCACTCACATTACACCTCACAATACAATGCACGGATATAGTTTTCCTTACACACGCCATGGCTGCACATAAGAGGAGAGCGGGTAAGCTCCGCTCATTCTTGACCTCGGTAAAAGATGGAGGTGAGTGGTCAGCCTCAGGCCCCGGCTGCTTTACACTGGCGGAGAAAACCCACAGTACCCGTTGAATAGGGGGCTGGAGGGGCCCGATGTGAGGCTCGAAGTTCCTGTGAAAAAGCCCTCGAGCCATTTTAAGTAAGGAAGAAAATGTTTAATGGCAAAGTTGTCTATGAACTTAACGTGCCTGACAGGTCAGGAACAAGGGCGTGTTGACATGATGGCACCCATAATACAGTCCCATTTAGAGTACTTCTAACGTGTCTTGAGAGTCGTGACTCATAATTTCGTGGTTTTATTCAGTAGAGCTATGCGCAAAAGAAACCCTGTTCAACGCGTCTTCTCTCACCTTTCGAGGTAAAATAAAAACCACAACTTGTTAGAACGTCGTTAAATAACCACAAACCACTCCCACATAGTGAAATCCATAAGCCATTTTGAAGTAGTATTTTGTGCACGAATAACCTTTTTGCCCGCTACAAAATGAAACGTTAATAGTTGAATGTAAAGGATTACTTTTTGACGTATGCAAGTCCAATGTCCGCTCTATTAAGAACTATAATGCACGTTAAAGACCCGCGAGTAATCAGCAGTATTGTACATGACGTTATTTCTAAGCGTCTTTCTTCCACCAAGATGTGTGTTTGTGTGTTCTGGTGAATAATTACCGCTGTAGGGCATGTCTTATCTGCACGTCAGTTCTACTACCCAAAACCCACCCATCACAACCATGATATTCGGCACGAGATGTCACATAACTTGTATCACGTTCATGTGCTTCTCAGTTGGCTTCAGTTACATCTTGGATGCATTTCCGTTAGACATGCGTAAGGTTTTTCAATGTTGTTTAAATTAATTCTTAGCAAGTGAGGAGCTTTCATTAGTGGAACAAATTTCCTTTTATAATGACTGTTTTACTAGGTTCGTAGGTGGGATGCCCCTGTCTTGTTTTCGATGGAACTCAGCCCCCTGTGCCCTCAGGCTCTACTGCCTATGATATTAGATTTCTTGTCATACTAGGAACATTGCCAGAAAGTACATAAGTGCAGCATAACATTGCTAAACTAATTTCTTTTTTCTCTAGCGCTACAGCCCAATTCGTGCCTAAACCGCCCCTCTTGATGTTTCTAGATCAAACACACACACACACACACACACACACAAGCATACAACCGGAAGAACTCCTCTGAACGAGAGATGAGCACGTCGCAAAGGCCTCTACCTGCACAACACACAGACACAATAACACATCCTTGCCCTCAGCGGGATTCGAACCCGCGATCACAGCAATCGAGCGGTCACAGACTTAGGCCTGAGGCCTCACGGCCACCGTGACCGACCAAATGGCTATATTACCAGTGGCGTAAGGATAAAGCACTGCGGCAAATATGGCTGTCAAGATCTTCTGGTACTAAAGTACATTGTCCAAAGCACAACACAAGGTCAGAGCCCGGTGTGTACGTAACTGCTGAAAATACAAAACAAAAAACAAACAAATCAATATAGGCAATCTGTGCGGAATCCAGGCAGCCGGGAGATATTAAAGACTGTGTTCGATAAGTCACCTCTTATCAGTTACAAATTTCGGGAATGTAAATTTCATAGTTCTTGGCAAAGGCAAGCCTGAAGAAAGAGACAGCATGAAAGACCTAGGAGTAAATAGTACAATATTAAAACGTATTTACTAACGTGGGATGGGACGGAGTGGACTGGATTCATGTGGCATAGAATAGGGACATGTGTCAGGCTGTTGTTAACATGACAATACACAATTTGAAAAGAATTATTTACCATGTACCAGATAATTACCAGTGTTAAAATAATTACCATTAATTGTACATATTTACATTAACACAACTCGTATCTCTTAGGATATGTTACACGATTTGCAGGACGGGCACTTCCCATTAAGAATGTGTATTTTCTGTGTACCTACACGCTTGGCATAAATACGATTATTACTCAATCACGTAATACCAATTGGAAGATTTAGACGTAGATGGGAGGATGATACTAAAATTGATTTTAAAGTCTACTGCAAGGATGTGGCCTGGATTGATCTGGCTCGCGATTCAGACAAATGTTGGGCTGTTATGAATGCTATAACAAACCTTCTGGTTCCATAATATGCGGGACATTTCTTTATTAGCTGAGGAACGATTAGCTTTTTCAAGAAAGACGGAATTAGTTGTATAAATACCAGCACTAATCTCCCATATCACAATCCATTACCGTGAAGATGGCTAAGGTCGACTGCAACGTGTCGGAATGGTTGTGTCAATAAACTGCCCTTCTAGGTACTGCACGTGTACAGTTGATGTTATTTATTTTTATAGCGGCAGTGAACCCTCACATTCCATCAAATGAAGAATTTTTTTTTACAAACCGAGACACTATTAGTTTCTTGAGAATGAATCTGCTTCATGGAGTTGTTAGCCAGTTAGTCGTCAGTCAGCCAGCTAGCTACCACGTTGACAGCACATTCTGAGCTTGCATGACTGCTGGTGTTAAGAAGACACTACAGCACTGCCAGGGGGCGTCATATGAGAGATAGATGCATTTCTGAGTTATTTGTGGATTGTGCTCGAGATCTAAGTGAGGTCCTCAAAACGATGTTGCCAAAACTAGTGTCTTCTGACACTTTTTGTTGTGTCGACTGATCACGTTTGACAGTAAGTATTCTGCAAAACGTCAGTAACTGTTTGCCAGTATAGAAGGTGTTACACATCAAATGACTTGATTCCTCAAAATTTTATATTTGTACACTTCACCCCCCCCCTGCCCAATGGTCTCATCCTTTCAGATTTCCCGACCACAATTCTGTGGGCATTTCTCATCTCTTGTATGCTCTTCAAATTCCCCGCCCATCTCACCCTCCCTGTTTTTGATCACCCCAAAATCATCTAGCGAAGAATATTATTGCTAAGCTCTACATTATGCAGCTGTCTTCTTCCCTTAACTCATGTCCAATTATTCTCTACTGTACTTTTCTCCCTTAATTTATTTTCACTCTTTATAGTGACAGACCACATTCAACATCCGCAAAGAACAACACGTATGGTTATTAATGTGACAGAATTCATACAGCTGTGTTTTCGAAGTTTTAGTACCAACAGTCGCACACAACAGTGTTTAGTGGCTACATACGTATTTCGGTCTTCTGTCGTAACGTGAACAGTACACACCTCCAGGTGCTAAACACGCCAACGTAGTCAATCTTCCACAGAAAAAACTCAAATTATACATTCATATTTAAAACGATACTTCAAAAATTAAAAACTGTGAAGATCATAACAATAGGAAATGAAAAAAAAGTAAAAGAAATGCCAGATAGCAGCGTGTGACAAGCAAAACTAAAACATAATGCAACATAATACAAAATAAACTCTACTACACTCGACGTCACATGTCCGCAGAACCAACTGATCTCCATTCGAAAAGCTAAACATTAAGGCTTCATTTTACAGTTTTATTTCAATTTATTATATATAATTACAAACATAATGAATTAAATCGCTTCACCGCTTACATTTACAGTTATGGTACAAAACATACAAAGTGTGTGAATTTAGCTACTGATCAACCAGTGAAGTTTTACAATTTTATTTTAAAAATACGATAACTGGTAGGATCCGGCAGAACATAAACAAGATGACATATTTATTATACATTGCATTTTAACTTCTTTTTAAATACTGTACCGACTGGCCAGATGGTGGTCGACTCTTGACCGAAATATGTGTACATTAAACAAATAATATTGTGTTTGGGTGGCCAACTGAGGTGTTATAAATACAATCACATTTTGGGCGTTCCAAATTTTCTTAATTTCTGAGATAAGACATAGAGAGCTAAATGTTTCTGACTTGAATGAGTGCTCCTATAACGCGCTCATAGGAGAGTAACTTAAAAGGCGATCCTGACCAGCCACACTGCCAAAGTATATACAAATGCATAGTGGGTTTTCTGTTGTGTGGTAGTTGTGTTATCGTTGCCACAGTGTATTCCTCTGGCCTATTCATGTTATTTTCAATTGCATATACATAAAATGTCAATAAAAGGCAGAGCTCAATCGGACTTCAACGCACGTGTGGCACTTGACATTTCACAGGAAGTGACAAAGTTTCCTTCACAATAATTAGAAGAATCCCACAGAAAATCCAATCACCACATGTCACAATCACCATACATGGCTTTGGTTTCCACACAAAACCTTTCACTGATCCTTTCTTAAACATTAAAGCTCTTGAAATGCAGGTATTGTGGAGAGGGTTTCAGTGGATATACCGTGCTATGAATCAGAATATTTCTGAAACGGTACGTCGACATAAGTAAGAACAATATTATTAGATTAGCCTGGCTATTAAAAGTTTCAGTCTGTAATATCAACTGTTAACATTGCTGCTAAATGCTACATTCTTCTGCCTCGTTTCATACGTAAGCGATTTTGCTTTCCTTATTTGGTTTCCGTGGCAACGACACAACGACAAACGGATAAACCCGCCCCATTTACACAAATTAAATCATGATTTACAAAATACGACTCGGAATTTCCAGCAGAAGATCCAAAAACTCGTAACTTTTTTCCTTAATCAGCTGTTTTCAGACTGTGGAACACCTTGTGTGTAAATCTGAATTTCTGCGGAATGTCTTTGAAATGAACTACAATTTTGGGGTAAAAATGAAGCAACAATTTTGAAACAAAAATCTATTTAAAAATGAAAAGTTTACGAACATTAACGAAATTTTGTTTTTGACGATCACGCTGAAAATGAAATCAGAGTCGAAGATCACAGGGATATAAGGAAAATAAGGAAAATCAATTAAAATCATCAGTATTAAATTTACCAGCTTAATTACAAACAAAAGGTGTTTGCTGAACCTCCGAACCTTGCCTGCGACCCCCAAGGCTTCCATGAAACACAGTTTGAAAACCACTGTCCTAAATCTTCACAACTGCTGAAACAACATTCAGTACGCTCATTATAGAATTTGCTCTCAAAAGTGTGTTCAAATCAGAACAGGCATGCTGTTGTTTACTATTTAGACTACGGTCTGTTATCACACTTCTGGCAGTAAATACGGACGAAACTTAATGGTAACAGTTAACGTATTCACAATGTATTATTTACTCTGTACGAAATGCATCATAGCCTGGTGTACCTACTGCTGCTGTATGCAGTGTGCAGCACCAAGGCTGCTCGCATTCTGGGAATCTTCCCCACACCGTCCATCAGTCACCAGTTGACGTCCCAAGCCATCATGAAGACCCTGGCAGCAAGAGAACACCAGACTACTCTTATCAGCCCGAACTCTCTTAATGTTTTCTGTTTATTAAGTACTTCCATGCTGACAGTGAGTAAAGTTATGTTGCCTTAATCTCAGCCCAATATAATGTTGCAGCGTTTGTTTACTACGTCCTAGTGCACTGTTCAATATGCAGTCTTTCTTGGAAAGCGAAAGTTGTGTATTTCTTTCTGCTATATATGTGCGTGGGTGAGTGGGTAGGTAGTAGGTAATTAGGTAGGTAGACAGGTAGTAAGGCGAGTAGGTAGTTAGGTTGGTGGGGCAGGCGAGTAGGTTGCTAGAAGCAGTACGTAGGTAAATAGGTGTGGCAAGTATTACTACATACGAGTAAATCGATGTGTGTTTATACAGTATGTACATACCTAAAGTATTACTTTGTGTTCTGTACAATGAGTACAGAGAATGTGCTGAAAGGCTAGGGATGCAGTGTACTCCCTGCTATATCTTGCGTGTTTGTGGGTGAAAGAGACACACAGCAGGCCATGTGGTTTCTTCCCTGCAGCGTCCATTGAATTCACCAATGCGGGGATAATACAGTCACACTTCCTCGTTGCTTGTGTAAAAAGGGATAAGAGAGAAATGAGTCGGAAGGTAAGCCTTGTCAGTACACTCGGCGCGCTACCCACTGGAAACGACACAAAGACAAAGGATATTAGTTGCAAAACCGTTGTCATATTGAAGCACCAAGTCTTCTGGGTTGTTGCACTCTGCGATTGGGTAGCTGCTGCCCGACGTGTTGAAGGAACGCACTTCCTTCAACTACAGGGTTCACGCGAATTGCACACATTTTCCTAAGATGAACGAGGCAGGTTTCTTCGAAACGTCGGGAAGAAGTTACCCAACCACATGACTCAACAACACGGAAGTACTGGTCCCTCAATAATCATACGGTGGAAACCTCATATCAGTGTTTTCGTATTGCTAAAAATATTTTTTCTTCTCTACTAGCTTCATTATTTATTGTCTTGTTAGTGTATTATTGTTTTCATATGAAAGAATGAAACGACAACAGCTTTCACAATATTTGCACGTCATTCTCCATGAACATATCACAACATTGTTTCAAAAAGTAAAGGAATATGGGAAATGTCTTCAGTATTAATTTTTCGTTACAGAAAGTCATAAGAATATGGCTGTATTCCATAGCAGATTTTTTATCTTGCGTTCCAAGGGCCGTCCGACCCGAGAAACAGTATTGTCATATATCTGCTCATATTGTACACTGCAGTATAATTCTTTCATATTTGTTGCACTGAAACACTCTCACCTTTACCAAGTTGGAATTATACTGAAGAATGTTTACCAAAACAGTAGTGTGGGATCTATTGCAAGTGATTGCTGAAGTACAAAGTGAGGTTTGTTTTGTGTTGTAAGGCGTCATGAGACTGCAGTAGTGTGATGCTGAGAAGCGATTTTAAATTACATTTTATTCTTAAGTAACCCTTTTCCTGAAGAAATAATGTGTGCATTTTTTATAATCAGGACTTTTTACGAAGGACGGACGACCTTGCACACCCTGTACATAAAAGGGCAGTAGCACAGTGCAGTGTCATTTTAAGTGGCCAAAATATATCACGTAGGAATTTTAGATTTCTCTCTTTGACGGATACGGAAAGATTTGTTTGTAATCACTCTTAAATTTTGGCCTATTGTTATTGTTATTGTTATTATTATTATTATTATTATTACCTCCGTGAAATATCTCCACCCTGACGAAGACATCTTTTGCCGGGTAAGGAGACTTGAGTGGTGCAATGATCCAGAGAACTATGCCGGCGGTAGCGTAGCTACTGGTAGGGCCACCCTTGCTGGACAGGTCAAAGGAGAGCATCCAGACGAAGCGAGATACACTGGTCCTACAGATTGGGGGTTGGGTCGATGGGCCAGCACCCCATCACCCGGGAAAAAACACACATGCTAAAAACCTTAGGCAAAGGCTCGGAAAACGGACGGTCTATCTAATAAACGACATAAAGCTTGGAGAAGGTTAATGAATTACGGAACATGGAATGTTCAAGGCATTCGAAGAAAAAATGGAAGAAATTAGGTCAGAATTAGGAAAACTAAAAATGGATGTAATAGGACTAACGGAAACTGAACGAAGGGGCACAGGTTCGGTAACAGTAGGGGGCTATATTCGTCTCTATAGCGGAGTATCTAAGGACAGAAGAGCAGAAAGAGGAGTTTCCATTTTAATAAAGAAAAAGTTTAAAAAAGGAATAACGAATTGGGAAGCAGTGAAGGAGAACATAAAGACTGTTAACATAAACCACTTGGGAATTAAAATTACAGTACTCTGTGTATAAGCACCATCAAACAACAGGGTATATTTAGATAAAGAACAGTTTTATAAAAAAAAACTGAATGAAACATTGATAAACATTGGCACAACAGGAGAAATAATACTTTTGGGAGACTTTAATGGTCATACGGGCACAAAAGTGAATAATCAAGTAGTAGGATCTTATGGGGAAACAAGAATAAATGACAATGGAGAACGCCTCACTGATTTATGCGAAAGTTACAATTTGAGAATTACGAATGGGTATTTCAAACATGAAATGATACATAAATATACGTGGGAACAACATACACGAAAATTGAAATCAATTATAGACTACATTATTGTTTTAAAAAAATAAAAACTTCAGATACATGATGTGAGGGTACAAAGGGGCCTACTGTGGGTCAGATCACTATGTGGCAAGAGCTAAGGTGTACCTACCAATATGAGGAAGAACACGTAATACAGATAAGCATGATGAAAACTATGAAAAGTTCACGTATCTAAAATACAACTTGGACAGCTTTCAACATGAGAGTACACAATATTTATATAAAAGATGACTAGAAGAAAAACTGACAGAAAAAGAGGAATTTGGTCTTTCCGAAATTTATGGAAGCATAATACAAAGTCCTCATGAAACGGCAAAAGAGGTATTAGGGGAATTGCGCAAAAGACAAAGTCGTAAAATGTGGTGGACAGAAGAAATTAAAGGGCTTGTAGCAAAAAAGAAAAAAGTATATCAGAAATGGTTAAGCACAAAAAGATATGAAGATAAACATGCATACCTTGAAATTAAGAGACAGACGAGAAGAATAATTAGAGCTGAAAAGAATGAAATGTGGGACAGAAAATGCCAAGAAATTAATACGTACATAGGAGGTAGGAAGTGTACTGAAGCATGGAAATTTATTAAAAGAGTTAGAACATCAGGAAAAGAAAGTGTACACTTACAAATGATACCAACCGATAGATGGGTGCAATATTACCAGGACCTACTCACAGAAAATGGACTAGAGTACGAAGGAAACAAAAATATCTCACCTAAACAGATGGACGGAGAAATAGTAGAAGTAAGTGAAGAAAGGTTAAGGAAGGCAGTGAGAGAACTAAAAATTGGAAATCATGTGGACCAGAAGGAGTATACGCGGAAATGCTAAAACATAGAACAGATAAACTGATTAAAATGCTGACATGGGTAATAAATAGATGCCTAAATGGAGAAGACATTCCGCAACACTGGAAAGTTGCTTACATTTCATCAATACACAAAAAAGGAAGCAAAAAGGGTTGCTCCAACTACAGGGGCATTTCAGTGACGAGCGTGATGAGTAGATTATATGGTAAAATACTTAGAGACCGAATAGAAGAAGAGAATAAAGATGAAGAAGAACAAAGTGGATTTCGAACAGGACGATCATGTACAGACAACATCTTTTGCATGAAACAACTTATTGAAAAAAGGAATGCAACAAACCAAGAAACCCATTCATTATTTGTGGATTTGACAAAAGCGTATGATAATATACCAATATCAAAACTTTGGGAAGTTTTGGGAGAATCAAATATTAATAATACTTTAATTAAAGCACTGCAAAATCTCTACGGCAATACAGCACAAGTGACAAATGGAACATACTATCCCACCCTTTCAACATTACTAAAGGACTATGCCAGGGATGTTGCATTTCCCCTACACTTTTTAAGATTTACATACGAAAAACTTTAGAAAAATGGAAACGTAAATGCTCCGGAATGGGTATTCCTCTAAAAAACACAACATTGTATACACTCCAGTTTGCAGACGATCAAGTAGTTGTAGCGGGTGACAAAGAAGATTAGGGATATGTGACTCGTGAATTAAAAGGAACTTACGAGAAATGGGACCTGAATATTAATTTGAATAAAACAAAATACTTATGTGTTGGGGAAACGCACAGAAATTTGAAATTGAATAAAGACAGCGAGATTGAATTTTGTTAAGAATATAAACATTTAGGGGTTATTTTTGACACTAGCGTTACAGATGACAAAGAAATAAGATAAAGAGTAATACAAGCAAGATAATATATAGCATATAAAACGGGATACTGTGGAGTAAAGACATAAGAAAGGAGATAAAATTGAACATTTATAATGCATTGATTAAAAGCAGTTTATTGTGTGGTTCCGAAACATGGAGACTCACAGAAAATAATAAAAGATGGGTCAAAGCTACAGAGATGGATGCCCTGAGGAGATCCTCTAGAATATCAAGAAAAGAAAGAATTAGAAATGTAACTATAAGACAACAAATTGGATTAGAGGAACCAATTATAAAAGAAATTGAAC
>Ga0123354_10012106_pt1 | contig 13357 bp, 10 predicted proteins | sample TergutLab28metaG_2_FD_97872 | JGI IMG/M metagenome (GOLD analysis project Ga0123354, IMG submission 97872) | Labiotermes labralis P4 segment gut microbial communities from Petit-Saut dam, French Guiana - Lab288 P4 | ecosystem: Host-associated > Arthropoda: Insects > Digestive system > Gut ...
CCTCAGCATTTGCGTATAGACACAGGGAAACCAAGAAAAACCTATGTCGAGGTGGCCGGTCGCAAGACCTTCCGAATACTGACTTCTAGCCAGCAGTCCGGCATCTAAAGTAAAAACAGCAATACACACATAGTACAACAAATACACATAAGATGACAACAATACACACAACTACAACAATACATGCAAGACAATTAACAACAATACACACAAGACAACTAACAAAATTACACACAAGACAACTAACAACAATACACACAAGACAACTAACAACAATACACGAAAGACAACTAACAACAATACACGCAAGACAACTAACAACAATACACACAAGACAACTAACAACAATACACGCAAGACAACTAACAACAATACACGCAAGACAACTAACAAAAATATACACAAGACAACTAACAACAATACACACAAGACAACTAACAACAACACACACAAGACAACTAACAACAATATACAAAAGACAACTAACAACAATACACACCAGACAACTAACAACAATACACACAAGACAACTAACAACAACACACGCAAGACAACTAACAACAACACACACAAGACAACTAACAACAATACACGCAAGACAACTAACAACAATACACGCAAAACAACTAACAACAATACAACCTGTACAAAGACAGTTAAATAAATTTTTCTCAAAAGACGGGCCCCTTTAATAAAAGCAAATAGAACCCAAGCCCTTCCACAACAACCTTGGAGTCCGTCATTATGACTGAATAAATCTTCACTTGTTTAAAGTTTGGGCGGTGCGAGGGGAGGGAATCGGCCCCGGACGCGGTATGCCCCAAAACCGAGACTTTTAGCAGGTCAGCTACTAAGCTCCTTGTGCACTGCCCGTCAGTTACAGCTTGCATTCGTGATGGTCATGAGTAACTTTAGAACTCGCACTATAAGTAGATAAATATATGTCAGAATGTGAAACACACATTCGTGTTCTTTTATTATATGCACGGATTGAGGCCCAATCTCAAGCATACTTAAGCAAAATCCTTAGCATTACAAATGGGTACGCAGCTGGCCTTAACCCAACTGCTTATTAACATTGCTGTTAGTTTTGGTATGTGTATTGGCGACATGTTTCGATAAATTACAACTACGTGCTTCCTTATATGTAACCGGATTCGTATCTCAGTCTGTTCTTAATGTGTAACACACGTTGCTTTTCGGAAACTGCGAAATTAATAACATTAAGATGGTGGGCCCGGTAGCTCAATCGGTATAGCGACTGACTACGGGCTGGACGGTCCGAGATCGAATCCCGGTGGTGACGAGATTTTCCGCCCGTCCAGACCGGCCCTGGGGCCCACCCAGCCTCCTGTAAAATGGGTACCGGGTCTCTGCTGGGGCTAAAGTGTGGCCGGGGCGTGCTGCTGACCACTCACCCCCTTCTAGTGCCGCGGTCATGGAAAAGTAGAGCTATACCTCTGGGCCACACCGGGCCCTTAAAGGGATCACTTTACCTTTTAAAAACATTAAGATATGCGACAATTTATTACTGCTAAAATAATTGCACTTTGTGGATTTCCGACTTCCAGCAGTCTCTTCCTTGAACATTTCTGTTCTGATTTCAGTGACGAACGGTAACAGCCTTAGCGATGACGTTTGAACATACGGAGGACTTTAATTGTGCGTGAGCATAATCAATTTTAAGAGTATCACTGCAACATGGTTGGTAAGTCAATAACAAAAAAGTATCTTAGAGACTAATGTCACTGACAACCAGTAGTTATTTTAAATGGGTAAAGAGAGAAAGTATGAACAGAAATACTTTTTATTACTGTGGCTTATGCACGAACAGGCATGAAGACACAAACGCGGTCGTGGAGCAGCCAAAATGATAATCACATACAAGGCGGAAATATCGACTTTGTGCTTATGTAAGAACAACACTCACCAGCACGTGTCAGAAGCAGGTATTCAGTGTGCTGCATCTGGCAATGTGTCAAAACTGGCAAAGCTGTGGCAAATCTAGCTGCACTAAATTAGCTGGGAAATACATTTAATTCTTAAAGTCTTACATTAATGCTTTAAGAGACTGTAAGTGTTTTAGTGCACATCCATGTAACTGAGGAACTGTAATGGCGTTAAATAGCTGTGCATAAGTAATAAAAAATCTTAACTGTTTCACTTGATATACGTCAAACAGAAGAATTTTAGTGACACTTACAGCAGTGTTTTTCAAAAAAAAAAACCACGATCTGTCAACAGACGGCTAATAATTGCTGGTAGCCGTTTGATGGATTGTGAAGGAATCACAGGTGGTCCGGCGCTCCCTGAAGATGGCGGTCACAGACACCGAAATGCGAAGGGGCGGAAGTTAACATATGAGTTGATAAACAGAGTGGAGGGCAAAAGAGTTGGTTAATGAATGGCGATATATTTAGGTGCGTCATGTGACTGTACATATACAGTTGCGGTGCAACAAATCAAAGAGCTTACAGCCATAAAAGTTGCAGAACCGAAAGAAAAATTGTGGCATTTCTTAACTCATAACCTCGTCCGCTTTACTTCCAAAAATAATCCATAGATTAATGGAACTCTACACAACCAGGGCAGGTACATCTCTCAAAGGCTCCTGCACAACGCAGTCTTTACTGGAAAGGAGAAATGAGACAACCTTATATCATGCAGTAGGATCCAATAGTATGTAAATCATGTTCCGGGATCAAACCAGTATTTTCGATTCAAACAGCTGGAAGACTGAATGATGGCAACTTACCTACAAATATTTTAGAGACACCCCCAACAATAATGATCAGCGAATGTGGAATGTAAAAGCAAACATTGATACCAGTAATAACAGCGGCAGCTATGACCAAGTCAAAGTTACTCAGACAAAACTTGAACAACTTATCGGGAAAGCCCGAAATCAAGAAACTACAGAAAACATCCATATTTAACATGCGAAATAACATTACATGTAGCACAAATTGTAAATACAGAACAGCCACAACATTGTATACCCTAGGAATATGGTTTGTTTCAGGTACATGATGGTCAATACCCTGCCCAAAGGTGATAAATATAATAATAATAATAATAATAATCGTAAATATCTAACTGCATTATTCAGTGCTCCACTTCTGCACGTAATGGCAACTAGCACCAGCCCAACTACGTTACATCTGTCGCACATCATACTCACGATCAGCACCGTTCGCATGTCTGCTGTAATTCTTAAAATAAGAAAATGGCTCCGTAGAGAATGTGTAAGCACGTTCAGGATCTACCTAGCTCCAGGTAGTCTTTCTCTCGTTTCTAGATGAGTTAAGAGGCCAGTTTTACGCTCCGTTTGCTTTACCTTCAGGGAAATAACTTGGTATAAATGTACGAGCAAGGGCAGGTGAGTGCCTGGACGCTGTTCTTTCGAGACGAAAATTAACCTGAATTTTAGTGAGGGTCAGATCGTACCTAGGAGTCAACGCACACCTTCTCGGTCATAAAAACCAGTCAATTAATGCTGCACACACACACACACACACACACACAAGGAAAAACACACAAGGAAAAATAGCTGTTTTTTTTAGGATCCCTACAAAATACGTAAGTACATTGTGCGCAGAACGTACAATTTTCATGTCAAACCTGGCGGTACATATAGTAACCACTGGGCTTTAAAGGGTTAATTTATGGAGCCGGAAAAAATAGCAATTATCCGCTGATAAACACAGCAAAATCTGTACGCCGTTTGTCAACTGGGACACTTTCAGCGCTCCTTTGCAATTTCTTCTATTAATGCCGCCCAAATCCACCGCCTAACCTAACCTAACCTAACCTAACCTAACCTAACCTAACCTAACCTAACCCACCAACAGACGCTCCACTCTACCGGATAATACGATTTGTAATACTATTAAGGATAGGAACATAAAATGCGAGGATTTGGGGTGGACTCTACAGGCATGTTAACCGTACGAAGATTCATGAAAATCATTCTGTTAGTTCTAAGATGGAAAAGACATTCGGGCATTTTTATATACATGGGTCCGTGCATCGTGAATCGAATTTAATAACTGTCCAACAAGATGCGACTTATTCAGTTTATTACATTTCTGTAGGCAGCTCTACATGTTTCGGGTATTCATCAGGAGCTTCAACATAACCTAAAGTCTGTATGTGTATATATATATATATATATATATATTGTTATATACATATACATATATATTGTTATATACGTTATATTTTGTTGGACTTAATTTAAAAATACTGCTTTTAACCAACCACCATTATTTTATATATCACATTCGTCAAGGCTAGTAACATTCAATATGACCAATCTAGAATTTTATATTATATATTAGCAGCAACGTATTTCATTCATTGCAGTTAATCAATACCAGAAGCTGTAATTACAGCTGTACCAGCTCCTGATGATGGATGTCAACACCCGAAACATGTAGAGCTGTCTACAGAAATGTAATAAACTGAATAAGTCGCATCTTGTTGGACAATTATTAAATTACATTTGGACATGATACCAAGTCAAACTTTCCTTACATATAAGGAAAGCAGTGAGCAATGCTTTACATTTCTTCCCTCTGTACTGTCATGAAGAAGCCCCCATCTGTCCCATGTACAAGCCACACTGTCAGCTCCTTCGTTACCAAACACCTACATGCCAGAATAAAGGTGGTTTTCACTACAAAACAAAAACTGGCCAGTTACATGGCTAGACCTGAGAATTAGGAGTTATGTAACGGCAGAAAGACATTAGTTTCTGGTCCGCGATGTTAGAGAGTTAATCGGTTCGTAACAGGAGCAGGGCGTGTCATGCGGTGAGTCAGACACCAGACTCCCACGTCTTTATCTGCAATAGACATCGCGCTTCGCAAACTCGAGTCACGGGCTTCAGATCTCACCTTGTGTAATTGACAATTCATGCGGCTGAGTTTAAAACCTTACCCAAAAAAAAAAAAAGCAAAAATCCAAGAAATAAAGCGAAGTGCCATCTGTAAGACTTCAAAGCACATAATGTCTGACACTGGTTCTATATAACTTTACTCGCGGATTATTTAACAGTGCTGTATCAACTCGCAAAATATGTATTGCGAAGTGAGATATAAATGATTGGTTAACTAAATGAAGAATAAGAACCAACTGGATGCTACCTATTCGTGCTACAGCCTGCAGCCCGGACACTACTCCAGCCTACCCGCACCTAACCTGCAACCTACAGCAAATCAAGAACGAAACGACCAACGTGGTAATCAACATTATAGTCACGAGCTCCTGATGATGGGCATTGTAGTGCCTGAAACATGTTGAGCCTTTAAGAAGTACAATAAAGTAATAAGTGGCATCTAGTTGGTTCTTATTCTTTAGTTATCACAATGATGCACGGTCCAACACACATCAGATTGGTTAACTATTTTAGGGAATTTCATCACTATGAAGTTACGTAACGTCGAATAACACTAAACTAATCCTTCTTGATAAGCTAGCAGTTACCCAGCTAGTCAATCAATTCGTATCATTTTCCGGAACCCAAAGTTCCATTAAGGGGCTCACAACGGCCCGCCAAATGCCCCTGCCCTCTGCACAACAAACACACCACACCGTTCTTCCTTTAAAATTTATTTCAATATAGTCCTGCTGTCTAAGCCTAGGCCTTGCAATAGGCCTTGCAATGGGCCTTGCGAGCATTTACCCAACACAACTTAAAATGACAGGAATAAAACGACAGAGCGCGCCAGGAATGACACCGCCTATCCGGATAGCACGCAGGGAAATACACAACGTGCAATATCCAAGGATAAGGAGCAGACAGTCCAGTTGGCAGCTGGTGTGCTTAAATCAGACGGGAAGAAAGAATTTGTGTAGAGAAGATACAATAATGCGGTATTTTCAAAGAATTGTTTACACAGGAAAGGTTTCGTTAAAGGACGCTATCAGTTGCCAAACTGATGTAGCTCAATGACAGATGAGAATAATGGAATGGTAGTGACAGAGGAAAAACCTAAGTGTTCGGAGCACAACCTGTCCCAGTTCCCCAAAAAGAACTTTTTTTTTTCAACGACGGCCGAAAGCTACGTGCACCCACCGAGCGCCACTGGATTTGATCTGACTGAACACTGGCCGTCCTAAAATCTCTTTCCGTATATCTCACAATCCGAGCCAAATTTAACGTTTTGAACCTTCAACGGGCGTCACTGGTTCTGTAACACTTTATTTGTGAGCTTCAAATGTGTTGTTCAGAAAGCTACAGCGCATATCCCTCACCACAGTCACGCATTTACCACGCAATGTCCTCCATCCCCACCCCACTCGTCTCTGCAATTAACCTATCCATAAACCGCCAGGCACAAGCACAGAGCTACAGAAAGAACAGCAAGTGATTACCACCGTACAGGCCTGGTTCAGAACAGACTGATTTCATGACAGACGTGGGTTCAGTTCAGACTGTGGCTGTTCAGGCGTGAGTATCTGAGCTGGATAATGTATTAAATTAAGTTTTGTGTAATGAATTGTACAGAGTACAAGTAAGAATAAGAACCGTACTGACTGAGATATCTGTTCTTAAGTACGGTATTTATCTGAATATAAGAAGAAGGTTTGTTACACAACTGAGCAGAGCTAACGAAGCGAACATATTTTTTTAAATTCTAAATATTTCATGACCAAGCACTTACACTTCACTATGAGAATGAAAACCAACAAGTGCATATGAAGATGTGTGAATTTGTTACATTCTATACGTTGTAAATCTCCTACGTGTTTCGGTTACCTTTTGTGACCATCCTCAGGGAGGTGTTTTATGAAGGATATTTTACAAAGATATCAGCAACTTTACTTTAATTATGAACCAACAAATGCACTATATAAAATTTCACATTAAAACACTTAACAGTAACAGTACGTTGTTAGGAATGCGTCTAGCCAGATGATATGCTGCCACAACACCCTGTTAATATAATGGAATTATTTTGTGAATGTTTTTAAAATGACTTAACAAGGAACAACGTAGCTCCCTGAGGATGATCTTAGGATCGAAACATGCCGGAGCGATTTTAAGTGTTTTGATGTGAAATTCTATATAGTGCATTTGTTGATTAATAATTAAAGTGATTCTACGAAATGCACGGTGCAACAATGAACATCAGCAACTGTGTACAAATATAATATATTGAGTTTTAAACATGTGGTTCAAAATATGTCAAAATATAAAATACAGAGAAAGCTATTTGGGCTGAATTTCCGTCAGTAAGCAGTACTCAACTGCTGTGCGTCTTATCACCACCCTACTGGGATGCTGTACCATTCAGTTCCGCTAACACAGCACACGTCTCCACGCCCTCCATGCACTTATCGCCGTCACTTTTTACACGCTATTGCCTTTGCCCTTTCAACCCCAGAATAAATGTCCAACCCTGGGCTCAGCAGTACAGAGTTTTGGCACGGGGGAGGGGGTTAGTTTTTAGAGCAAGCTGTAAGAAAAATGTTTTTTCAAAGAAAATAGATAACTTTGTGAAACAAACGGCACTTTGTGCGATTTGACACGGGCATTTTAGGAGAATGTATTGAAAATTAAGCAAAAACTAATGGCTTAATCACACAAAATAAGTTTCTAGAAATTTATAAAAGTCTCCTTTCTTGTATTCTGACCAGCCTCGTGGTCTAGTGGTCAGAGTCTCTGACTACGAATCATGAGGTCCCGGGTTCGATTCCCGGCTCTACGGTGGGAATTTTTCCTCAAGGGGAGGATTTCCGCGGTGACCATGGTCTGGGTAGTTTAGCAGAATTTAGGTTTAAGGGTCCTCCTGGCACTACATCCTCCTATATCACCACTCACATCAACCTCAGAAGTCGGTTATACTCCTGCCATGCCCAGGAGGGAGGATCACGAAGTCCACAAGGACATGTGGTGGCATTGGACAAAAAAAAACTTTCTTGTATTCTAAGTGGGTACAAAGTAACAAGACAGATACAAATGTACCAACACAAACATAAACAAACAACTCATGTCAACTTTAATAATATCCCGCTCATAAAAATGACCATAATGATTAATTATAACAACTGACTCCAGGTTCAAACCGTTAAACTGTAAACAAATGAAACAAATTCAACGCAACCCCCATAACACGTGTTAGCCACATATCGTCGCAGCAAGCTGACACAACATGTGGCCTTGCACAATACGACGACATCTTACTCAGTCACACCAAACACAATCTCGACAGCTAACCTCGCAACAACAGTCGAAGCACTTGCCCTGGAAACAATGTGACGACACCAATTTTAGAAAATCGACGTACACATCGCGGATGTGGTCAGATCTCGCTACCGTCTGATCACGTAGAATGTTTCTGGAAACACTGAAACGTAAACAGGACTGGGCATGCGCCACCACACAGTGCCACATTATATGTAACAAATGTTTACGTTACCAACAGTACGAAGCACTGTTTTGTTTTTATTACGCGCAGTGCTGCCAACCACGTCGTGAAGAGGTCTTCTTGCCTGCTATTCTCCGTATGTAATGTAAGTTGCAGTTATAACCTTACAGCTCCTACACTAGTGAGAGTTTTCTTTATTGAAAACTGGATCCTTTGAAACGCGACTACTACCTATGTACGATATTTTGATGGTTCCAGGTTCGATTCTGTCCGTTTGTATCAAGCTATAAGATAAAAATTACTAAGACGCGTCTGTTCAGTCGAATGATAAAAATTACCTGCAGAGGGCAGTAGAATTCTAATTCGAAACACATTTTACATAAAATATACAATGCACAGAGTCTAACACAGTTCGACTCTCAAGAAGGCAGTTCAAGATGTATTAACCCTACATGTTTAGAATTCTATATGCAATTCATACTATGTCGAGCTTAGATATGTTTCTATGTGCTAATTTCAGAAATTAGGATGCAATGCGTGGTCAGCTTTGTGATCAAGACTTCTGCACCAGAACAAAATTACAAATAAGCACGGTATAAGAACACTGTCGCATTCCGGCTCGTTGCTGCGTCTAGATATTGATTTGTAAACGCTACCGACTTCTGAAGTTTTCTTGTAAAGTAAAGGGGGAAGTGGCGGAACGGACGGTGGCAAGACGTCCATCAGATGACGCAGCACAAAAATCCCTTTCGTTTAATTATTCCGAAAACCTTAAGGTTTGTACAAAAAGTGTGAGGGCCTTACAGTGTGATACAGGCTGCTCCGAAGCGACTGTTCGAAGCGTGTTTTTGGTCGGTCAAACGACATGATGCGATTATGAGGTGCGCAGAAACAAACGTAAGTCTTCAGGTTAGTCTTCATCCAGGTCTTCAATTATCTATTCATGTGTATCTTTATGTAGGTTTCAAGTCTACTCGTAAGTTTTATGTGTGTCTTCGTGTACATCTCCATGTTAAGTCTTCATGTATTTCTCCAAGTATATCCTCACGCAAGTTTTCAAATCTTTATGTAAGCTTTTATGTACGGGGGTGCTGATAAGTCCTTAGCCCGACCAGAAAGAAAACAAGCTACATTCCCCACATTTTATGGAACTTTGAGGTTCATTACCACATTCACAACAGTCCACCACCTGTCCCTACCCTAGCCAAATCGATCCATTCCTCTGCCCATCACACTTTTGACAGGCGCAGCTTGTTTCCTTCCTGGTCGGGCTAAGGACTTATCAGCATCCCGGGTATGTCTTCGTTTATAACTTCATGTAAGTTTTAAGTCTTCATTTGAGTTTTTATGTACGTTTTCATGTATTTCATGTTAAGCCTTGACGTATTTCTCCTTAAACATCTTTATGTAAGTGTTATTTAGTCATGTAAGTTTTTATATGTCTTCATGAATGTCTTCCAGCAAGTCCTCACACACACACACACACACACACACACCACACACACACACACACACACCACACCCACACACACACACACTCACACACATCTTCATGTAAGTCTTTATGTACGTCTTCATGTAAAGAAACCGACATTCTTTTCCAGGTCAACCAAAATATGAATTTATCAACAAATATTTAATAAAATTCCCTCACTTTCTGTCGCTTGTGAACCCATCCCGTAGTTCTAGAGATTTTCGCCGACAGCTTGCTTGACCCTGAAGAAGAAGGCAACAACACCTTTCGAAACGTCTGAAGTACTCGCTCGACACCGCTGCTTCACTTTGCAGAATGCCGGAGACTTCAGCAGCACGTCAGTGAGAACCTCATATCTCATATCTCGCAGTTAGATTTTTCTCCTTGGTGACAGACATACAAACATCGCGCATATAATTTCTGCAATTTCTCATTACGAAGACGCCAAATTCCATCTTATACCGAACACGTCACACCGAATTTGCATGCCGCTAATAAATGAATTAGCTGTAATTTGCAGTAGCAACATCTAGCTCTTGGTCCTTGAGGATATAACCCCTCGTAACAATGCGACGATAACTTCGTGTGCCATGTGCATTGTGGCGCTGCTAACAATAGCCGTTGCGTCACGTATCCTGCTGCAGTCTGCAACTCCGCCATCAGACTAAACGGTCATGCTAATTAATTGGAACAATCCGGCGCTGTGAACGGCGCGCCTTCCTTCGGGCGATACCGGACTCTCAATGGGGATCTTCATGAATGGCCGCCCCAGATACGTCTTTCACTAAGAGGTCAAACAGCAATATTACCGGAATACGGTGTTGGTTGGTTATTTACCGTACTGACAATGCAGTTCACTTATAGCGCATTCTACCGTTTCAAAACCAATCACACCACATACATAACACTGCACAAAATAACAAAAGCAAGCATAGGCCAATACTTCGCTACTCTTCGCCGTGTTGTATGCGTGGTTGGAGCCGGGATGGCTCAGAAGGTATAGTGATCAAGCTACGGGCTGGACGTCCAAAGAATTATGATTCATTTTTACCTCGGAAATCCCGGTTGTGCTGTATAAATTACAGAATTACAGAACAGCCATTAATTGCCATCAGCACAACTAACTGCATTATTTGCTACAAAAAGATATACCGCTACGTGTTCAAACCACTACGTCATCACGTTCGCGCCGTTAAAATACACAAAATGAAAATTACAAGCGCAACATTATTTATTGGAGGTCAGAATGATGCGCTTGGCCACACCTTGGACTGAGATGTCAACATGACCTAACAAAATGGATGTTTCAATTGTCATTTGCATTTAATGTAGCCCTACGTCTATATAATAACATGACAATAAAATAAAATTAGTTTTTTTAATGATTATTAATAAATCTTCTGTAATTTTTAATCAATTCCTGGCAGTAGTAAAATACTTCTCTCCGTTGCAAAACTTTCAGGCCACCCAGCCCTATAATTTATTGTCAACTGTGGACGATTCCCCCGTTGTAAAGAGCCGGGGACGAGAATATAACTCACGTTTATCAACTGTCGAGAGTTCAGAATAGGTGGAGATATACCTTCGGTTCCCCATACGTCTTCATGGAGTGCACACCTTTTAACATGGTACATTTTTCTTCTATTTTTTCTCGTTTAGTATATGCACATCACAGATGAATGAGCCGAAGTTTCAAATCAAATTCCATCAGGGATTCGAGAACTATTCTCTGTAGGAATGAGGCATGTTCAATCCATTTTCGATTCCGCTGAGGCTGATTTCTATCCTCTGAAGGCGATCGTCCCGAGGCATTCTGTGTTCCTCATCTTCCTTTCTCCACGTCATATACTTCATTGCTTTGTCTAGACGCAGTCACGTGGGTTCCAGAAGCCAGTGGGTGGCTAATTAGGCACAATAATACTCGGTAATTACGTTAAGGACATTCGCCTCAAAGCCAAAAGTAGGCCAACCTAGAAACTTTCGCGAACATATTCGCAGCACAGAGCCACAACATCAACATCTAGAAATAATGTAGAAAGTAGGTCATAGTTCAAAGGTCACTGTAACATTCATCTGCGCTGCGGTTTGATCAACTTACCGGAGCGTCCCTAGGCGGAACGCTTTAAGCATAAACACAACTTAAGATAAAGTGTTTACCGTCCAAATGTGTTGTCGCCGTTATTACCAGTATTTTGGTCACCTATGTCCCTATACCATGCACACGCAGACAGTTTTTACTGTTATAACATACCTAAGTTACTAAACAACAAACACAGACGTCACAGCCTAAAACAAAATGCATCGCTTCTAATTCAACATGTCTTAGTAACAATATCAGTATCTCGTTCTGTTGCAAATGTAACCGTTTTGTGGAAGTTATGTTTCTTTCTATGAATTACGCACGGAAATGACCGATTGCTTGATGACACAGTCTGACAGCCACCACGTTAAAATGGAGTGGCCAAGGGATCTACTGAAAACGCATGACGCAACTAGTCTCCAATATTAACTTAAGTCAATAACACACACAAAAACAGACAAACATACATGAATACTCTGTAAAGACTAAGAGTAACCTGAATTATATTTAAAAACCCAGTCCGCACCGCGCAGTAAACACACTCTCCGTCTCGGGTATAAAAACCAGTCAGTTAATGTTGTATGGGGAAATAATCGGTTTGTTCTGATATCCACACAAAACACATAAATACACCCTGTGGGCAGATCATGGGATTTGTGAGATGTTAAACCAGTGGGCTTCACAAAGCTAGGAAGAATCAAGCAAACAGCGCAACAAGGGGGGCGGAACTGCAGGGCTTTAGCCCCCCCCCCCCCCGGCTCTAATCGAAATTTAAAAAAAAAATTTTGTAAGCACGATTACATCAGTTTTACCTGATTTTCCCTTCACCCGAAGTCCGCCACTGATATCGGCTGATGTCTGGTACATTAGAATCTTGAAGATAAATTAAAACAAAACAAAAAAATTAGAACGTCTGAAAAGAACTTAAAAAAGCCAACTAGATGAGACATTGTGGTTTGTGAGTGTGTCACCGAACATGTTGGCGATAACTTCGCTCTTCTGCGATATTGCACAGCAAGTACGGGTTAATTCCTTAGTGAAGTTTCAGTACAACCAACAAATGGAACGTGTTATATTCGTATGTATATCAATGGAATTCCAAACAGTGTCACGTTACACTTATACTGAGGGCATGATTTGATTTCTGAAACATAATTCTTAAAACAAGACAAACAGCATGTTACCCTCCTCCCAGTGGAAAATTCTGGATGCACTGCTGCTTGCTAGTGTTTGAACACCACAACTTATAAAGTGGCTTCAAGCGAAAAGTTTTACTGAAGTGAAGGTAAGAACTGAAGTAGAGTAAAACTAAACTAAACTCCGTGGCCTTAGTCCGCACGCGAACTATACCGACAGAGCGGCCGCCGCCGGTCGGCGAAGGTAGTGCCAACTTTTGCGGATAGAGGGGTGTCACGTGGTCAGCGCAAC
>Ga0123354_10012108_pt1 | contig 13356 bp, 9 predicted proteins | sample TergutLab28metaG_2_FD_97872 | JGI IMG/M metagenome (GOLD analysis project Ga0123354, IMG submission 97872) | Labiotermes labralis P4 segment gut microbial communities from Petit-Saut dam, French Guiana - Lab288 P4 | ecosystem: Host-associated > Arthropoda: Insects > Digestive system > Gut ...
CCAGAGCAATACAACCCATGAAATAACTCAACAAATAAGTCGCAAGCTCCTGAGAAAGGATGTATTAACATCCGAAACATGTTGAGCATTAAATAATGAAATAATAAAGCAAGTGACATCAAGTTGGTCCTCTTTATTCAACTATCAAGATGACGCGCGGTCCAATAAACATAAGATTCCCCTCTTTTCATATACGAGTGTGTCTCTGATGAATGAAAGGCCTTATAAATGTTCTAATTCCAATTCATGCTCAGGAACAAAAGGACTATAAAATTACGTTAGTCTTAAAAATAGTCATTACTGAACAGATCACCGACACAGGCAGCGTGTAAAGTACACATATTAGAGGTTCGTAAATGCACCGACACCAGCACTCAAAGGACTAGAAACCTTTATTCTGTGTCGCCTTATAATATTTCCCTCAATTAAGCCAAATTTCTTGTAACGTAGCATTTTTTAAGATATTCGCTGTTCAGGAAAGTTAAAGCTGATTTGTATGTAGTTACAGATGTTTCGGTACGCCCTACCGGTCCCATCTTCAAGCGCCAAGAAGACCAAGAAGGTATGACTGATATGTTGTCATGAAACGTAAGCAATTAACTAACGATCGTCGCTGTCTAACGTTTCAGAAAAAGGAAGATTCTACTTAAACCGCGGCCGAAGCTTCAAATCTAGCCTTTTCATGGTTACAATAACGTAATTTTATTTTTTTCGAGTGAGATATCCCCGTTGTGTTGAATATAAGCTGAAATATATTATATATATATATATAATATAGTCAGACACAAATATATATTTTATTAAATTATATTACATTTTAATTCCAACGACGTATTTTTCTGCCAAATTTGTAGGTCCATCTTCAGGTTGATCTAAAATATGTCGCTGGAAATATAAACTAATAACATTTAATAAAATACAAAGTTGTGTCTGACTATATCACATATTTTATAGTATATTTTAAAGCAATTTCACAAACCCACTTAACCTTCGTGGGCCGGGTAGCTCAGTCGGGATAGCGACTGAGCTACGCGCTGAACGGTCCGGGATCGAATCCCGGTGGAGACGAGATTTTCCGCCCGTCCAGACCGGCCCTGAGACCCACCCAGCCTGCTGTACAGTGGGTACTGGGTCTTTCCCGGGGGTGAAGTGCGGTCGAGGCGTGCTGCTGACCACTCACCCCCTTCTAGTGCCGCGGTCATGGAAGAGTAAAGCTATACCTCTACCCACCCTCTGGGTCACACCGGACCTGTAACAGGATCACTTTACTTTTTACTTAAACTTAAACTCCAGCAAGTCGTATGTAAGCCTACGGAAATAAACACAATATGATATTTCACATTCTTAACGTAACAGAAGATTTGAAAATATAAATTATTATTACAGACTTCTGCAGTTACCTGTAAATACGTCGTACGGAAGCATTTAAAATATTACTAAGATAACAAGACGTAGGTAATCTCAGGCTTCCGCCCCTTTGTCAATGAGATCTGCGCCCTTCAGAGATTTTAAGCGGCGTAGAATTGTAGATTTTTTACCGGCGTTCTTGGATAACATATCGGTCCCTTAGTCAACTGCCAAGCTTGACCCTTGAAGACGGGATAGACAAGATGCGCGGAAACATCGGTAACAAACTATTATTCTACACTGCATTAAACCCCAGAAGAGCACAAGATCTCATAACAAAATACGTCTTGTTTAAGGAGAACGCACATGAAATTTAATCAACTCTAATATTGTATTTAGGGGTCCGCTGAAGCACAGTGGTTAAGGTTCTGTGCTACAAATCTGAAGGTCGGTGGTTTGACTCCAGCTGGTGTCATTGGAATTATTCATTGACATAATCCTTCTGTTCGCATTATGGCCTTGGAGTCGACTCAGTCTCTAACAGAAATGAGTACCAGGAGCATTTCCTGGGGGTAAAGGCAGCCGGTGCGTAGGGCTGATATCCTTACCACCATCCTATGCCGTTGTCATGAAATCTGGGAACCATAACTTCCTGGAACCATCTTGGCCACCCTAGGCCTGTAACGGGACTGCTTTACCTTTACTTTTACCTAAAGTATTTATACGTGATAACTTCCTTTAATTTACCGCAGATGAAAACTTAATTTTTGCTTCTGTATACTAAATATCTCATCCTAATTAATTTAATAACCACAAATATCTGGTGCTTATTAAAGACCATTAAGATTTGTGTTGTACGTAACCTATATTTATCTGTCACTCTCAATTTCTTTGTTCCATTTCTTTAACCAATACCCCTAACACTACCGATATTACCCAGTAGAGCTTGCGAACACCCTCTGACATCATACGGCAACGTTACATTCAAGGCGAAGTACCCTCGCCGTATTTCTGGGAGCGGCATGAAGCAAACCTTCCGTGATAGATCGATCACCTGCTCAGTTGCGCCCCTCTCGTAATGAAAGTTGCTATTTAACTGGTGAGACCTGGTGTTGTTGATAATATTGGTGATTGATGAATTTAGCTGTGATTAAGGTACGAAAAACTTTACTGGTGACAACACGTACACACCTGCTCTCGTAAACGCCAGCAATATTTTTTTAGGATCTTGTGACCGTGCATCGTGGACATAAGGTGAAGAGAGAGGACCAACAAGATGCAACTAATTCGATGTTTATTATCAAACTTCTATCTCAACATGTTTCGGGCATCATTATGCCCATCATCAGGAGAACAAGACCGTGTCCTACTGCAAGCGGTGTTCCGCCTGGGTGTATAGGCTCTGGTTGGCTGTTGTCTTGTGGAGCTGCGTCGTGAGCTGTGTGCACTGTGTGCACACAGCTCACGACGCAGCTCTCTCTCTCTCTCTCTCTCTCTTCACCTTATGTCAGCAAACCTTTTCTGTAAACAATTAAGCCATCAAGAATTGCTTTAAAACGAGATTGCTTTTAACAGAACAACTTAAGAGACAGACAAATAAGCTTTCAAACAGCTTCACAACTGAAGCAACGTCACCAGTTTTCATACAGAAACAATTTTTTTAAACTTTAATTCAGTCACCATTGTTGTTTTGTTCCGGGTTTCGCGAAGTCGTAAAAAATTGTAATTATAATTGGTAACGAACAAGATGCAACTATTTTGGTTTATTTATTCCTAATCAGCTCTACATGTTTCGGGCGATGTTTTCGCCCGTCATCAGGAGCATATCACTGTAACTACAGCTTCTGGTTTTGTACACCGATGTTTCTTCTGGCTGGTGTAGCGTATCCACCGATGTTGCTTCTGGTCGGTAGTTGCCTTACGCTACACCAGCCACCAGCAACATCGGTGTACAAAACCAGAAGCTGTAGTTACAATGATATGCTCCTGATGACGGGCGAAAACATCGCCCGAAACATGTAGAGCTGATTAGTAATAAATAAACCAAAATAGTTGCATCTTGTTGGTTATCAATTATAATTATACTAACGATGCACGGGAACATGGGTGTTAAAAAAATTTCGTAAAGTATTATATGACGTGCGAAAAATAACTTCTGGTTTTAATATTAAACTTCCAGTCGTGCTAGGATGTAAAACCCAGCGACTTCCCAGGACTTAGGGGTTTTAAATTTATAGTATCTTATGTACATCGACTGTTGTGCTGTGTACTGAGGCTGGCATTGAAGGACTGAACTAATCTTTGTATTGATTTACGGTATACTCAGGTACTTTCAGTGACCCAGTACAGAATGTTACTGAATAGTGAATTGGAAATATTGTAGACGGAAACTGTCACCGCTCAATTTGAGGGAATATACTGTCATGTGCTTGGAATGAATAAGGAAGACCACACACACACACACACATATATATATATATATATCTAGTAAGTATATTTATTCCTCTTCTTTCGTTACTCGAAATGAGCATTCTCAAATATATGTTATTAACTTTAACTAATCAACTATATCTGAATATTCTTGAAGAGATCTTCTGCATTTTGTGAAAATTGAAAATTAACTAACGTGTTTGCGACAGCCCGCCTTTTATCCCTCTACTAGACCTGACTGAACCAGTCCACTCCCTTTCATCCAGTTTCTTTAATATCCTTTTAATATTATCATTTTATCTAAATCTAGGTCTTGCGAAAATGCTCTTTCCTTTAGGTTTCACCACTGAAACCTTGTAGGAATTATCTTCTTGAATATACGTTCCACTTGACTCACCCTTTTTGATTTGACAATAATGACATAATGATACAATCAGTTCGGCAATACAAATCATGAAGCTCATCATTAAGCAAATTTTACTAGTCACTCCTCTTATTTCCACCCCCTTAGGTTTAAACGTCTTCCACCAGTCCACTATTCTCGAATAACCTGCCACTATCTTTCCCTAAACATGAGACACCGTTTTGACCAGGCGGATGCTACTTATCCATACCCTCAGAAAATTTACCACTTACAAACTATTTATAAAGGAATAGGGCTTCGGGTGTGAAAGGGAAGCAACTGGCTCAGAGTACTATTACAGAGCTGATTCTTAAGGGAATAATGAGTAATTACTTACTTACTTCCTTACTTGTGCCGGAATAGACCAGGCAATATGGCGACTCGCTAAGGGCTGGACGGTACGGAGATCGAATCCCGGTGAGAGGGAGATTTTCTGCATTCGTTCAGACTTACCAGTGACCTACTTGTCCTCCTGTACAATGTGGTATCGGGCTTCTTTCTTGGAGGTAAAGCTACTGGAACTTGACCTTGAAAACCCACCACTATTTACTACCGAAGTTAAAGAAATAGTAGAGCTATACCCGTGCTCTTCCTCTGGGCCTTCGTGGTCTGTTATAGGGTGAAATTTACCGTATTTAATTTGTCGTATATTTATTTAACGTGCAGTCCATGCGGAGTAGATATACACATAGATATACACATCCATGAATAAAGTTCACTTTAACTCAACCATTAAGCAATAATCCATAATAATAATAATAATAATATAAAAAGCAATAATTCTTTTAATCAGTGTAATATTTTCGACTTTAAACTATCTTCAGTAGGTTCACACTTATTATGACAAAACTGAGATGTTGACATCGAAACTGCCTTACTTCTAACATGCACATGTACAAGGTCAAGTGTAGCTTTATGATTTAATGTCCCTTTTACGTCTTTCTAGGTATCTTTTTTGATTTTGTTTTATTTAATGACACTTTCATCATCATCATCACCATCATCATCATGTTCATGAAGAGCTAGGCGTGTTTCCTGTTCCTTAATCCTCAAGATGAAATTGGTCCCTCCATCTCTTCCTCTGTCGTCCTATGTTTCTTCGTCATTTTAGTTTATATTGTAGTGCTTGTTGTGGTATTCTATTTGTGTCCATCCTCTGTACGTGTTGTAACCACTTATCCTGGTACTGTTTTATTTCCTACGACACTTTCAATTGCTAAAATACAGTCGTTAGTTGTACGAAACTGATAAGAAATCCTGAAGTTCAGCGAAAAATTCTGTCTCATTTCCACTTTCTGTACCACAAATACCACAAAGACTGACCTGAGACCCAGCTATTTGTTTAGCGATAAGAGGCCGGCGAATCAGAATGTGAGTCACGAAACGGACTGTTAAGATACGGTGACTCTATATTAAGTTGGTCACGTTTCTTCACAGCATTGTCAGATCTTGGACTTGGGCCGAGTGAACGAGCTTCTGACATGCCGAAAACCTGCAGTTCATTGAATGAACAATTCGGAGGTGCCGCAAGGAGACGATTTCCCAGTTTCACATCTCTCTTTCGTGCATTATAATTCAATTATTACAATTATACATGTACATTATATTGAGGAATTTTCTGCAGCTCTTCCACATGCAGAAGATGTTAAGCAACTAAAGAATTTATTATCCAACAATTGCACAAATATATAATTCGAAGATATAATTAAAATTATAAAATATTTAAAAGTGCTCCAACATGTTTCGGATCACAACGGATTCATCATCAGGGAGAATTGTACAGTACTTGGCTAAAATCACAAGAATGGTTCTATCGTGTCCATTAGACAGGATAGAAACATTCTTGTGATTTTAACCAAGTACTGTGCAAGGCTCCCTGATGATGAATCCTTTGTGATCCGAAACATGTTGGAGCACTTTTAAATATTTTATAATTTTAATTATATCTACGAATTATATGTTTGTACATTTGTTGGAAAATAAAGTATTTGATTATCATTGATGCAAAGTGTAAACATGAAGAATGTTAAGCAACTGTTTTGTACGACTGTGTGCTTACTGAAGATTGACCAACAGGAACTGAAACATGTAGCAGTTTATGTGACGTAATGTTTTTGTCATTTTATTAAAATTGTGTGCATTCTTTGGTTCGAATTGTAATAAATAGTTCTCCACGTAAGAAGAGAAGCGAAGGTGTATCATGCTTTTGCAAACAAACGCTATGTCATAGGAATAGGTAAAGATGCTTTCAACATACAGAAATATATTTACAGTTTGTCAAGAATTGCTTCCAGCTGTTTTATGTGCGTCGGTCGATTATCAGTTCTGTGTCTCGTGTACTATGTATATTATTTGCATTACAAGCAAACATTTAAACAATTCACTGACAGTTCCCTTTCCGATCTCACACTTTACTAAGTCTTGGTCTCCTTTGTTGCTTGATAGGGTTCCACTGGATAAGATTCGCTACAGACGAATTCCCCAGCTCTTACAGTTACCATCGCGGAATGGTAGAGGTTTGGAGACATCACTAAAGGGTTCTGGCGAGGAATGAGTAGGACAGGAATTGTAGAACGTGGGCTAGGAAGGGAGGTAAGTCCTCCAAATCTCAACAGTTTGAATTTCCCAAAGGATAGAGAGCATAGCGAGCGAGCTGAGCCTGCAAAGCGTTCTCTCCCTCTCCTTGTATCAACATCCAATACATCTCTTTCCCTCTGGTTTTCGTTCGAACGATCTGTTTTGCATTGAGCGTTGCTGGAAACAGGATGAGAAGGGACCAAGCTCCCGTGATGCTGATACGACGTGGCAGAATGCGTGTCTCGTGTTTTCTTATGTTTTCTGATCAATCGCCAGGTATCAGAAAAGAATGGAAAGGAATAAATGACTGCCCTAGGTGTGCGAAGAGGTTCTTAAGTGTAATTAGGACCTGTTGGGATTAATAATACCTTTTATCATTATCATATCTGTAAGTATGAGATTCACGTGTTTTAGGGAATATCATTTCCTTCCGTGTCTTAATATTTGATTTAGTTTCTTGCACCATAAAACGAAAATTCATAATCTTTTCAAAGTCACTTTACTTATCAAGTCTTCAGGACGTAATTTCTACTGAAGTTAAACATAACATAATTGTAATTTAAGTACACGTTCCAGTGTTGTTGTTCTGCTAAATATTATTCATTATAGTAGGTGTTACTTGTGTGCCACAAGAATTCATGAGATTCACATTTGCACATTTTTGTGTGAAGAAGCTCAGCATGTTAAACACAATGTCCTGAACATCCCCCCCCCCAAATAGGAACAAAATGTAGGTGTTTATTTATTTTAACAATTTTGGGTAAAATATTCGCTATCTTATTACAATATTATGTTCCGCTAGGATATAAATTTTGAGCGTACTTTAGTTGAGATGTGTTTTACACAGGCTGACTTATTTTCGTGTGTGAGGAAATTGTGAGGAAAAAAATATTAATTATTTATTGTTTATGAATTCAAGTGTTTTGCATCTCCGAAAGTTTAAACAACCATGTACTAAAAATAAATAATTTTATATATATTGGACCGTGCATCATTGTTATAGTTGAATAATAAGAGACCAACTTGATGTCACTAGTTATTAACTTTTATTTCACTTCTTCTATGTTCAACAAGTTTCGAACATTTATACATCTATCATCAGGAGCCTGCGATATTTTCATTGTATCTCCACATTGGTCGTGTAGTCTTGTTTCGATGTGTTCTGGAGTTTCGGTATGGCTGGGTTGGGGTGGTATCCGTGCAGCAGGCTTCAGCCTGTTACACGGATACCACTCCAACCCAGCCACACAGAAACAAGAACACACGACCAATGTGGTGATACAATGAAAATGTCGCAGGCTCCTGATTATGGATGTATTAATGTCCGAAACATGTTGAATATAGAAGAAGTGAAATAAAACTTAATAGCTAGTGACATCAAGTTGGCCTCTTATTCTTCAAATAAAAACAAGTAATTTCTTTTGGATTAAATTTCCCTTTCATTATAAACTTAAAATGAATTGTAACCGTATTTATTCATTCATTTTTTAAATGTCATATGATTTCAAACGTCAGATATTTATTACAGTAAACAAAATTGGAAAGACAGAGTTAGATGTTCGCATTCATTAATCATTTGCCATATACCACCGGTTACACTGTATGTGAAACGGAGTGTCGAACGCCAGTGTTCAGTAGTAAAACTTACACGTTTACACAGCCACATGTTACATATATTCTCATACATCCTTTCACTCAATTTCTATGTAATGAAATAGAAAGCTCCTATTCACTACATGTCGTGTAACAAAGTCCTGAATTACATAAAAATTAATCTTTAAACTCAAATACTTCATAAAAGCATATCAACAAATATTCTCAAACAACTGAAGAATTTTGTAAATAAAGCCAATTTGGTGCATAATATTTCTTATTATGTTTATTTCTTTTCTCTTCATGTTTTGGGTGACTATGTACCCACCAACAGGAGCTGACTGGTATGCAGAGGGCCCCTGCATACCAGACAGTCATCCATACAGAATAGCAAGTACCAAGTATCGCATAGATACATTTGTTCCTCCTGATAACGGGCACATAGTCGTCCGACTCATGTAGAGAAAAGAAATAAAGATACTAAGAAAAATTTTGCACCAAGTTGGCTTTATTTACAAGATTATACAGGTTCAACAAAACATAAAATTCTGAAGAATTATTTTTAATATTTCTCACATGGGATGTGAGCCCATTGTTTCAGTTGCCAGTGTTTGATATTGATTCTCTACAAAAGGATCAAAGCAGCTTTACTAGATGATTATTCAGCATAACGGATTTACTTGTTAATTCTATATACAGAGCGCACACGTTAAAAAGGTAAGGGAATCTGTGCTGCATGACAGTAACGAAGAGCCACTATTGTAAAGCTACAATAAGCTACAGTATGGGAAAAATATTACTCGCAATAAAATGATCGTGAAAGATACATAACATATATCAATAAAATTAAATTTTTCTTATCACTATCAAGATTTCGGTAAACTCTGTTTGGTTGTTGCTTCGTACCCTGAAAGTCCCCTTCTCAAGTCTTTCCCCACAGAGGTTTTCGTGAGTTTCATCTGACATCCCAAGAAAATCTGTAAATTAAGCAACAATGTTTTCTCTAACACTTTCCTCTTTCATATTATCCTTCTACGGTATCTAATCTAAGACAGTGAAAGTGCCCTTAATTGAAAAGAAAGTAAATTCAATAAAAAAAAGTGTTTTAAAATAATGTTTGTTTTCACTTTTCCTCTTTCATTCCTTATGGGGAACTGTTTTGTATGTCTGCATGAAACAATGATTTGCTTCCAGTATGTACGTATTAAAAGCACTAACAACAATGATGTATTTTTTTAAGTTTTGCTGACCGTACATCTCAGTATATTTATCTCAGTAATTAACCAACTTCATGCACAAAATTTTCGTTTTACAATAAGATTATTTCATGCCTCTACATGTTTCGAGCACATGTGCTCCTCATCAGGAGGTTAAAATTGCATTACACAGCCTCTGGTATCATCACACCTATATGTGTGATGATACCAGAGGCTGTGTAATGCAATTTTGACCTCCTGATGAGGAGCACATGTGCTCGAAACATGTAGAGGCGTGAAATAAACTTATTGTAAGCAAAACTTTTGTGCATCTAATTTGTTAATTACTGAGATAAATGATGTTGTATGCTACAAATGAAATACGACAAACATGTCTATGAAATTGATGGAAAAATATAATTACGGCGACCACCAGAAGTTTTGGAAATAAAATTTGTCGCTGTATTATCGATGAACTGCTCACAGAATGGCTGCACTGGGAAAAAAGTTCCCTTTTTTTTTTTTTGTTTTTTGAAATGGCGGAGTGAGATGACAAATATCCACGAGCAAAAATATTTTTATCACGTGTTAAGACCGCCGTGCTTCGATGGAATCAAACCTTCATCTGTTTTCAACTGACATTCATAAATTAAGGATCACAGGCCCAGGGAAGGAAAGTTCAAAACAATTGAGTGTGATCTGGCTACTTGGGGACTATCTTCCAATAACTGTGATCAATTTCTCCAAGATAAACGCACACATATTCATCTTTCTCGCCCACATTAGTCATAAAGGAAAAAATTAATGAAGGACAAAAGAAATAAATTAATTTATAACTCAATACATACCGAAAACACCTGCAATAACTTTGGAATAAAAATATATTTTGGAAGAAACAAAGTAAAGCAGGCAAGAAGAATGATCAGCGTATATAATATATTTTAATTTTAAAATGTTATAAGAAAGTATTCTTTGGAAGTGAGTAAATCATAATGCATGTGACGCTTCTTTGATCGCACTACTAGTTTTTCAAAAATAACTCCTACTGTTACTGCTACTAATTCTTCTTATTTTTGTACAATCCCCCCCAACCCCCACTGGGTCAGGACCTCCTCATTCACGAACTTTCTAGATCACAAACAACTACAGACCACAGTCGGTAGGAATCCTCTGGTTGAGTGATCAGCTCGTAGCAGAGATCTCTACCTAACAACACGCAACACTCACATGTGCAGACATCCATGCCTCCGGCGGAATTCGAACCTAAAATCTCAGCAAAAGAGCGTCCGCAGACCTACGCAATAGACCGCGCGGCCATTGGGGTCGTCAATGCTGCTGCTACTACTACTACTACTACTACCACAGAATCCATTTAAAATCCTTAGAATGCGTTACGATAACATCCGTTTTGAATATAGTGGTGAATATATATGCAGACGAAAATTACACATTTTTAGGCAACATTAAAGCTGTTAGAGAAGAACGCTACAAAAGACATCAATATATTATTCAAATACGGCTATAAAAATTGGCTAGGTTATTTGAAATATGTCCTCAATATACTGCGTCTACTCGACCTAACGGCACTAAGACGTGACAGTAACAATGAGCCCCCAAAAGGAGTATGACGAAGCGAGTACACCATTATATAAAATCTACACAATATTATATATTTTGTAAACATTTATGTTCAGTTTATTTCACTGCAGTTGTAATAATCATCACCAGAATGGTCCCTGCTTTGCTGACTATCTCTACTTAGGCCTCATTCTCCTAGCCCAGAAAACATAACACGACTATTAACAACTGTTACAAAGAAAGTACCCTTTTGTATGTGACAGAATTTAAGAACTAGTTTGGTCAGAGTGCTTTATTACTGAAATGATTTGTGAGACCAACTTTATAAAAAATTGTGACTTATTAATCACCCATTAGCTCAACATGTTTCGGGCACCATTATGCCCATCTTCAGGAGCGATAGACCGTATGATACTGCGTATGGTTTTCAGTATTTAATGTGTTGGCTGGAGTCTTGGGAAGCCGGGAGGCGGATCGTGTGCACTGTGCTGTTATTCGACTTTATTACTGAAATATAAATTTTAAATTCGGTATTTTTAAATATTTTTGGGTCCAAAGTAGCTTTCATTTTACATACGACTTAGATGCTGTTAAGAATGTAGTAGGAAACTTTCAAATGTTCAGAGTTTCGAACTCTTTTCCATGTACGGGATGTTCAAATTTGTCTTATACTTTTTTTGAGAGGATTTGAACATATGACGCAATTTTATAACAACAAAATTAATTACACAGAAACATATAGTGGTATAACGCCCACATAAAAGAAAGTGGAGAAAATATTACCAGGTTTAGTAAATACTTGTTATTTAACTCTTATCCTGCTAACGTGGAGAATATGATGAGCTCCTAATAATGCCAGCAAATGGCACGTGGGATTTAACTCGGAATTTAAAGTGTTAAAATTACATGTATATCCGTTACATGGTTTGACACATTCGGCAGGCTAGGCAGGCACCAACAACCATACACGTACTGTGTACGTTTTCAGCTTATACATACAATGCATGATCACATTGCAAGCGGTCTACATGACCCTGAGGGGAACAGATGTATTTGACTTCTCTCGTTACTCTGAACCCTAACACCCATCGCGAACGTACTGGAGAGTTTGGAATCATGTTATTGTTCGGAAGCTGACGAGATAGAATATATCGAATCGGTTTCCGAAAATTGTATGCGAGGTTTCACTTGAAGGCAATGCATGGCATAAACGAGGACTAACATCTGCAAGACATCAAGTTCGATACGCTCACATAACACTTACAGTAAAATTAAAGTACAATACAAAAACTCTGTGTTGGCAATAACCATTATTTACTTGAAGATGGTCATAGAGAAAACGCTCAAAACGTCATATATTTTATGTGTATTTCAAAGTGTGGAGAATACACAATAGGATATTAACATAAAAATCGGCCGTATTGTTTATTGTCCAGACCAAGAATTGTCCAAATTTATATATTAATAAAATGTGCATTCCAAAGTAAGTTACAATATATTCTTATGCTATAAGCAATTATATATATCTAATATATAATATAAAATATATAATTTAAAATATATGATATATAATACATAATATATAACAAGTGTAATACGTTTGATATAAATAAAATAAAAAATAATCTAAACTCAATTACCAAAAGTTACAAAATTATTCAAATTATTAAAATTACAATAACGGTCAAGGTTAAGATTCCCCGAAAATGATACAGACGAATAGAAAAACGTAGGAGTATTTACGATATATAAAAATATTATTAATGTACATATGTTGCGGCGCATTTGTTGTTCTGCACAATAAACCGTACAAAATGCACAGTACGTGCATCTAAATACATCAAAATCAGCCGTAGAAATGGAACCGTAGACGAACACAGAAGTTTGTAAGTCTCGTTAACACAGGACGCATTTTAGTGCCGAAATTTGCCCTGAAATATTTCTCTCCGAAAACTGTCTCGATGTTTACTTACCGCACCACCGATCACTCTCATTGCATGACATCTCTCTGGAAAACAATTTTTGGATAGACCCACAACCCGTATTAATGTTAGAAATAATAGGTAATAAAAGCCATTTGTTTAAATATACCTATGTATCAGTTGAAGGATAAGAGACCAACTTGATGTCACTAGTTATTAACTTTTATTTCACTTCTTCTATGCTCAATATGTTTCGGACATTAATATATCTACCATCAGGAGCCTGCGACTTTTTTATTGCATCACCACA
>Ga0123354_10012110_pt1 | contig 13355 bp, 7 predicted proteins | sample TergutLab28metaG_2_FD_97872 | JGI IMG/M metagenome (GOLD analysis project Ga0123354, IMG submission 97872) | Labiotermes labralis P4 segment gut microbial communities from Petit-Saut dam, French Guiana - Lab288 P4 | ecosystem: Host-associated > Arthropoda: Insects > Digestive system > Gut ...
ATAAAAAAAAAAAAAAAAAAAAAAAAGGGGCGGGGAATTCAGAAAAAAAAAAAAAAAAAAAAGAGAGGGAGTGAGAAAACTAAAAGAAAAAAAAAAAAAAAAAAAAAAAAAAAATCCGTGCATTAATCATGAAAGAGTGGAACCTAAATTTGCTTGTAAAATTGCGTTTTTTTCTTTATGCAAATTATCACGAAATGATTTTGTGCGCTATAATAGCGAAACTGAAACCAGTATTGATGAGATTAATTTACCAGATGAGAATGATGAACCTTTGGACTTAGGAGGGGAGTAGCGCCTTCAGCAACTGCTTAATTATTTCAGACAATAAATTGCATGAATCATAAAGAAGAGACGACCATGTTATATTGCCTACAAAATTTAAATTTTCTTGTAAATATCTATAAGTATTAGCCTTTATGTGGGCCGGGTAGTTCAGTCGGTATAGCGACTGACTAGGAGCTTAACGGTCCGGGAACGAATCCCGGTGGGGACGAGATTTTCCGCCCGTCTAGACCGGCCCTGGGGCCCACCCAGCCTCCTGTAAAATTGGTACCGGGTCTTTTCCCGGGGGTAAAGTGCGGCCGGGGCGTGCTGCTGACCACTCACCCCCTTCTAGTGCCGCCGTCATGGAAGAGTAGTGCTACAGCTCTACCCACCGTCTGGGCCACACCGGACCTGTAACGGGATCACTTTACCTTTTTTATTAATCTTTATAACTTCCGTGCGTCCCACCTTGCTAGAGCGTTCCTTGAGTGGAAAAGCCAGAGACCCTGCCATTTAAACATTTTCTCTCAACGCCATGAAAACATACACAGAAATGAAGTATATCTTCCCTCATTCTTTAACTACTCAATAAATATAATTTTTGTCTAGTTTCACGGGAAAGAACATATTGAATTAGAGTATGAGTCTGGACGATGTGGCTAACTGTTTTCACTTTTTATCATTGGTCACTACGTTCTGTACTGTGTTCTACTGCCAGCTGAAGTGCTGAGTAAGTTAGCAAACCCTGGCTGAATTTATAAGTATCCTTTTCGGCGATAAACAGTGGAAAGCAATTCAATGCTATGTGGCTTCCTTTTCAAAGACAGAATTTTACTGCCGGCTTATAAACAGCAGGCTTGTGAGGCGAGAAGTTATGATAGCGCATATAGAAGGGACAAAAGTCGCTTCGCACCTATACTGCATTCGTCAGGAACAACTCTCAGACAGAATTTTTTAGTGTTTTTTTTTTAAAAAGATCAAGTTCGTACGTGCATCTGTACAGGGACGTGGGTTGTCCTTTCTAACATTTGTGTAAATAAAATAAATATGAGAAATGTATTTTATAATAAAATATCTGAATATTCTCATAGTCCACAGTAGGTAAAAGTTACTTTTGACTTCCTCTGTATAAGTTTTGTGGGTAGAAGTCGATAAACTTTTTCACGTAGATCTTGTAGTGTTTAGCCTAAATGAAGGAAGGACGGAGTTACTAATAATCAACGTTTATCTTTTCTGGGAATTGGACTGTGTCTTACACACACACACACACACACACATCTCGCTGCACCACAGCTGGAAGGTTGGAGTTCAGTGAAAATAAACCAAAACTGTCTTTATGCTGATAAAAAGGAATATGTTTTTATGATTTTTTTTTATTTGTCAAAAATTTCTTTACTGGGAATCTCTTTTTAAATTATTTCTTAATTGTGAGAACTCCCGGCCATAGCACCTAGCCCACCAGCAAAAATATCACTAAAGGGTTCACAAGGCAGTGTACTATAATGGCAAGGCGTAGGTCGGCTGATGTCCCACGAGAACCATTAGATTAGCTGGGACACATTACCTGGCTTTCAGCCCCCAAATTTACTACAATCAAAATCTTGAGGGCACGCTTCCAGGCTAAAACTTGGTCCTTGAGCTGTTTCACACGTATGAATGTAAAATGACAAGTGGTTCATAGTAAGGACATTTTATTGTTAATATTGTTACTGTGAAATAGCAACGGCATTAAAAATATCAATAATTGAATTAATCTATTCATCCTTTGTGCCTATCTTACATTAGCCTTAACAAAACAACATTCTGAGAACAAGTATCATTTATCACACGCCCAACTTGTGATTTAAACAGAATATTTGCATTACATGCAACTATAGTATTTGTTTGAGGCAGAACTTCCGTATACTTTGACCGAGACACAGACAAATTTCCTTGCAAGCTTTAGGGCCTCCAATTTAAGCTTACAATTAACAGTTTCAAGTGCTGAATCTGCAGATCTAATTTCCTTCTTTTCTTTTTGTCGTCTGCTTGGTATATCGAGTGTCGTTCTGACCCTCTTGTAAGCTGCCCCTTACTTGTAAAAAAACAGTATTTTAGCCACTATTCACAATACCGTCCCAAAAGATGCCATGAAAGCCTACAGATTATGACGCCCTAGGAAAGTGAAATAATTGTGTTTTTTTTCCTGTGGCGCTGCGGCCCAGCGCGGGCCATGGCCTCCTCATTCTTGAGGTTTCTAGATCACACACAACGACGCATCACAGTTCGGTAAGACTCCTCTGGACGAGTGATCAGCTCGTCGCAGAGACCTCTACTTGACAACACACAACACTCACAACAGACAAACATCCATGACCCTGGTGGTATTCGAACCCACAATCTCAGCAGGCGAGCGGCCGTAGACCTACGCCTTAGACCGCACGGCCAATGATACCGGCGAAATAATTGTGTATATTGAAGGAAAATTATGACTAATTCCGACAGAAACTCAACCCCACCTTTTCTAACATTCCTATTTTCGTGAGTGACAGTAGATGGTGAGAGTATATCAGCCTGCAAGACAGATTTAGGTGACTGTGCCTGCTGCTGAGGTACAATTGTAATCAGCCTGAAAACAGTCGGCAAACTCCATACCTTCTACAGAAGGATTGTCCTTTCCAAGGAAATCCAGAATGAGGAGGTCCATTTCGTTGTACTTCACCTCCTTACCTCCACTTGTTCCTGTCATTTTTGCATTGTCTCTTTTTGTCTGAAATAAAGTACTAATGACGTTGCGCGCACACAATTATGACTAGTATATTTTTCCAGTTTATTGCTTTTACAAGGATCCATAAATTGAATAGTAACAGCTGTCACCTAAAATACAGTTATGAGTTTGTTGAATGAAGCAAAGAAGAGGAGAGAAAGAGATAAGTAAATATTTAGTTACAGAGCAATTATGAAGTGTAAAATGAACAAGGAAAGATGCTTTATCGATCAATCCACAATATTCCAGAAAAAAGAGGAACAGTCCTACGTCTTGTAACATGGAACAGCATAAAGAAACTGCTAATTAATTTAAAAAGTGAGTAAACTTAACCGGCTACATCACTGGTTTGCTGGAGCCTACCTCCTAAATAAGCATCACGCGGCTCACACCTACCCATTTCTTACTCACCAACGTCCTCTTTCTCCAGTTTGACAACAGAGTGTCGCGAGAGTACTGCCACGACTTCTCTGTCACTAGACCTAACGACTCTGCAAGCTCGGTCACTTTCTTCCACTTCTCACATTTCTTTTGTTTTGTGGGATCATTCGAAAATTACCCACAAAGAAGACCTTTCTCCTGTTTTATCTTCTGCAGAACAGCTAGTTTGTTTGCAGTAGCCATTTTACCCGTCCTTGTTTCCACTACCCGACTTGTCAAACTAGTCGCTGAGAAGGTAACAAGCGACAAGTCTAGCAAAAGATTTCGTGAAACAGATTTTGGTGCTACTTGTTACTTGTCACACCAGTCGATTCGTGAAACAGGCCCCTGTCGGTCCCATCTTCAAGGGTCAAGAATCCAAAGATCTCGCAAGGTTGAATGTAGTTCGTAAGTGCCAAAATGTTCTGAACTTGTCCGTTAGTAATGAGTTTGAAACAGTTTGATGGACACAGCAAGACACTTAGCACATCTGGTCATTTGTTTGCCTGTTTTTATTGACGCTTAAGATTATTTTAAAAAGTTTTAATTCTTTTTAATATTACACTACCATCACTGCCGCTGTTTGCCTAATTTTATTTCCTTTCAGATATATTGTTTAAGACTGTGAATACACATCTCTGTCATAATTGTGATATGACCCACATATTTTATTGCCTAGCTTTATTCTCAATAATATATGAAGAAAGATACAAATAAGAAGCTCTTTATTGTAGGGGTTTTCCACTTTGCAGTTATTTCTTCGCTTATAAATTCAAATGTACTATGTCTAACAAATACGAATTGTATCTCACCAATATTCATTTAATTTCCCTAAACTATATGATCAATTCCAAAATTCTAAAATTTTCTATATGATCAAGACTACAAATACACACATTTAGTAGAGAACTTCCATATTTCTATAATGTTATGGCCCTCCTCGTTGATGGTAATATGTTGCCCAAACCAGTCAATTTTGGGGCCGAATGTCATTCTGAATACCACCTTGGTCTGTAGTCGCTCGTTCCTGTGACGGTGAAGATGAAGGACCTGTTGTTGAGACGGCGCACGCGGGCTTTGATCTTCACGTCCTCCGGCTCCAGGTTGTGCAGGACACTGAGCATGTGGACGTCAAAGTTTTGGAAGTATGTGACCAGATTATCCACAGTGACGTACTGGGGAACTGCAGCTTCAACAGCGGCTACCTTAGAAATATCAGGAATGATAGAAACTGCAACTCAACGTAAACATGCTGAATGCAGTGCGGATCAACATGGAAAATGCAAGAGTAGGTGGGATACCGTATCAATGAGAATGTGTGGAAAGGAGGAGCACATGGAAGGACGAGGAATAGAGAATAGAAGTGGGAAGATGGGGACAAAAATAGAGGGTACTTTCGAGCAAGTTAGGTTGCACCTGAAACTGCAAGTAACAACATAAGTGAACGGGTGGGAGAATAAAGAAAATTAGAAGGGGAGTAGTTTACAGATAAAGAGAGGAAGATGGGAATGAAAGAGAATGAAGAAGGAGCAACGTTAGGTAAATGCTGTCACCTCGTCGAGTCTATAGGGAGGCAGCGGGACCTTGTGCAGCGGAGTTTCTTGTCGCCATCTCTGAAAATACATGGGCGCTTCCTGCAATATTGTGGCACGATTAGGCGTGCTGTGAGGGTGTTGGTAATTGTTGATTCTTTGCCTACGTGCGAGCAGCGTATCCCTATCTGGAATTACAACCACTGTCCAAGAGAGTTCATGTTCTCACTGCGGTTACTGTGAGTTTTACTATCTTTGGGAATGTGACGTCTTGCAGTTTGGTTGACGTCTTACAGATACACCTGGTTTCTACATTACCAGGATACAAAGCATGACTCATCAACCCTGGCGATGAAGGCAGCAATTTCTCTGAAAGTCCATACAAATTCTTCCACAATGCATGGAGTCGTATCCCGAAAGACAACAATCCTACCACATCTAATGCCACTCTGATCATTTATTTACTATGGATTATCCATAAGGATGAATTTAAATAATAACATTGGAATACTGGACTGATATCGTAAGGATGAACTTAGGGATGATATTTTTAATTTTAGGTGTATGGTAACGAGATTAACAAATCAAAATTGCATTCATAAAGAAATTAAAAGCATATTATTTTGGGGAGTGCCTGCCGCCAATTTAGTTCAGGATATTTCCTTTCATCACATCTGTTATATAAAATTGGAATTGGAATATAATTTTACAGCTTGTTTTATATGAAACCTGAATTTTCTCATTAAGGAAAGAAAATGGAGTTCAGATAAGTGATAACAGGATACCGAGAAAAATGTCTAGACAGAAGGGAGAACAAGAAACAAAGAGAAGGAGGAAATATGCACAATGAGTAATTTAATACTGTTACTTTTTACGAAAAATTATTAGTGTGATTCAAAAAAGGAGCATGAGGGAGGGAAGAGCGTACGTACTATGTGGGCGTGTTCAAAAATGCACACAAAAGTTTGGTCTGAAAATTTGGAGGTATCAGATTGTTTTGAAAATCTTGGCTGGATGATGATAAATTTAGCATATATTTCTTACAGACAGGTTAAAAGGACAGGGACTAGTTTTGAGCAAAAGCCGCTCGTTCACTACCCACCCATATTTAGCGCCGAGGTTAAGGAATAGTAGAGGTGTACCTGTATCCGCCACCTATGCCTTCATAGCACGTTAAAGCGTGAAATTTACCTTTCACTAGAAACAATTCCTATACATGTAGGGTTGTGGCCGTATAGGAGGGAAGGGGGGGGGGCGGAGGGAGGGTTTTGCGGCTTTCCCGAGCGGTAGAGTCCAAGGGGCAACAAAATGAATATTTTAAACGAAAAATGTTGATTTTTCTGCATTCAGAAAATTCAAGTTGCTATGCCAAATAAAACAGTGATTTATTTAAAGTTCATTATTTCTGTTAGGAACAATCATTATGTTTACTCGCTCAGGGCGCCGTAAAACGTACCTACGCCACTGTACGCATCAACACAAAGACAGTAATTTACAGTTGCAACGTGAAATTGACATTTGACGGAACTCGGGCTTCGCCATTGCGTTTTGTTTCGAGGCGACGGCTTTACCCGCCAACATATTGATCGCATTCGGGAAGATGAAGATGACCGTGACATTGATGTCGACAAACCAAAAGCATTTTTTTTTTGTGCTATAGGTGTAACTTTAAAAATTTGCGTGTGAATTAACGAACGATAGACATATACGCATATCGACCTTTTGTCGCGGTACGCCCGGCCCCTGTATATGGTTCGTATCGCATACGAGAATAGTGACTGCTTCTCAAACAAACGTAGCTGTTTCTACTTGCAGAGACTTTTGTACTTGTTTGTACTTGGTGACGCATAATTTATGGTTATAATTACTACGAGATTTGCTCTGTACTAAATGTGGTAACTATACACAAATATATTCAAAAAACAAATTGAACAAATATTCCAATAACAGCATAGAAGAAGAACAATGTGGTTTGCGAGAGAGAAGGAGCTGCAGAGACGTAGTTTCACGCTACGGCACACTACGTTTATTTTATTTGTTGCTTATGAAAATAAAATACGACAACGTAAATAAGAAAATGCTGCGGAAAATATTGAAAGCAAAAAAATCTCAACACGGTTGCTACAAGCCGGCAACAGCTTATATGGAAAAAAAGCAATAAATTAAGACTAGAGTTCGGCTATATATCGGAACCAATACACCTGAACAAAGGGGTGGGATAAGCTTGCCGTCACTCGCCAGTTGTTTTTAACACGTACTTCAGCAAAATGGTTAAAGAATAAAAAGCCTTTACGACGAATGGAATTAAATTAAGTATCAACAAAATAATCCAAATAATTTCATACCCAGACGACCAGATAACTGAAACCAAATCAGAAGAATAGTCTGACGCAATTTTACTCCAAGAGAGCGCTCTTCTGGTGGTGCACTGCCGCCGACAATGAAAAACGTGCCCATGTCTTCATTAAAAGGTATCCAATATTTTACCATATTTTAACAAAATTAAGAATTTCGCGACAAAGCCTCCACTATAAAATTTCACGCAATCCGTTCTGCTTGAGCTGCGCTTGTACAGTACATGTGGGCGGATGGAAGGCAAGACGGAAAGACAGACATGACAAGATTCATGGAAGCTTTACGCAACTGTGTGAAGATTCCTAAAATTGAACATGGCGTTAATTGCTACAGTTAACAAAAAGGGAGATAGAATTTTAAAAATTACGAAGTTACATTTCTGTTTTATTTTGGATAAAAAAGTTAATGTAAGCCTAATTACACGAAGAATAAAGGCTATTTTTGAATCTCTGTCATAGGGGGTCCAGCATGGTTTTAGGAAAGAGAACATTCATGCACGGATTGTATTTGCATTATTAACCTTTTGGCGCCGGAACTATTTTTTAAATTTTAGCACACCCTGAATATAAAATGTGAATAATACAGGAACCAAATACGTTAGAATTATGAAACAAAATGCACTTTGAAGAGAAAAAAAAAACGGAGAGTATATACCATGTTTAAAATATTCGATACTTATATTTGTTGAATAAATATATAAAATTCAACTTTGGAGGTTAGCGGTGCGGTACGTCAACTATAGTTGACGTTAGGCGTCTAAAGGTTAAGCATCTCTCTGTGAAACACAAGGAACTTGACTTACTGACACAGATTTCTCGCCTGGATTATGAGAAAGATTTGTGCAGTTAACAGAAGCAAAGTCACGCATGTAATTGTTCCACTCGCCGACCACAACTGTTATTAGGGGTGGTATACCTGTTATGGATAGAAAAAAAATCAATAGATATCTGAAAGTTTTTAAATACGAAAAATGATAGCAAGGAACGAGGGAGTGAGAGAATTGTGCCCTATGTCACTCACACTTAAAAACACGTGAGTGTGTGGGAAATATTGTGAGACAGTGACAAAATAAGTTCAGAAATCAAATCCGAATAAATCAGAGCATTCTACATGACATTCTACTTTCCGACATGTCATTCTTCTTTCCTAACCAGAATATGACTTCCAGTGGACATTGGAACGTGCATCTCCAGAGCAATGTAACTGTCTCGGGATATCCCGGCAGATGCATGTTTCCATGAGTATGGCTGCTGTGTTCGATGTGACGATAAAAGAAACACCCCGTACATATTTAATATAATTTTGAAGAACATAACATGAAGTTCCTCTTGTTAAAACAAAATTCATGACATTAATGAGAATACCAGAATAAAAATAAATAAATAACCTCATAAACAAATGTAACTACTTGGGTATAGTGTGCATTTTAAAAGTAATAATTACAAATTATAAGAGTAAATTAAAAGTTTACAATATATATGAAAAAATTTAGGGCTACATTAAAAATGCGACGAGAAAATATTGTTGACTTTATACAAGGTAATGGCTGCATCTTGTAATGTGTGCAAACAGGATTTCATGCAACATCATGACAGAATTACAGAAACAGAGTTGGAGATTTGAGTTAAGTTGCAGGACATATATATTCATATTTATATCTGTATTTATATTTATAACAAAGTAAAAAATAAGAGAAAACCTAAATATAGGCAGTTGAAATTATTGTCGGTTTTACATTTAAGTGGACACAACACTTATTTAGAATGAACGATACTCGAATTTCCAATTTAGTGTGTGAATACCTTCCAGCCGGCAGAAGGAATATAGGTCCACTACGTAAAAGATGGAGCGATCAACACACATAAAGAGAGACAAAGCAGAGACTGGCTTCTACTCTGTTGCTGGTGATATAACAGACTGGATATGAACAGAGCGAGATTGCGGCCCAACAACACAAGTTAGGAAAACTCAGAATATTTTAAGTAAAAGTAATGACTACAGTAGCGTGAAATGTGTGCGGTTTGAGAGGCGGTGTGTCCTCTGAAATTCGGAGTTATCGCTTGAGCTAACTTGAAATAAATGTGTATACACTAGACATTTGCATATCCGAATACCTAAATCCCTACAGCCCACATAGCCGTGTTACAGCTGTCGCACAAGATTCTGGCCAGTGAATAGCCAAGCGGAGCTGGCAGACAAATCGACAAGGGCAGAATATGTGCTGTGTGTATCGTCCGTCATTCCAATAAGGTCCACGCTGCACAACCGGTCCGTGTCGTTACTGTTAGCAGCAGTTAACAAAGAGACATGCCAAGTGGCTATCGGAGTGAGTTTTATTGCACATTAATTATGCCACCGATATATTCGGTGTCGGATTATTCGACAAAAATATGGCAAACGCGGGAAGTTTTCTCAGGGAATACAGTTTTAAGAAGAGTAAAGTGCAGTAGCAAAGGTAAAATTGCCGGAACATTACAGAAAACAGTGCGTTTGATTCGCTTTCGGGGTTAGGCCCCATAATTCCACACATTTCTGCGAATGTTGCGAATGAATTAATCTGAGTTTGTCGTGGAACCTGTATGTAAATTTGGTGGCTGTCGATGTGCGGAAGGGTAAAGATCCGATTTATTACTTTCGAACACACCTTCGGCTAACAGAACTGTATGAGAGCCCAGATTCATTCACCCTGCAGATAACATCTGCACCATTTTTCTAAACGTCGGTAAATGTTTATTATGCGTGGTCCTTCCCGAAAAGCCAACACAACGCACTGAACGTCGGCCGTGAAGTCCTAAGATTAGAAGTATGGAAAGGAGGAATGGAAAGTGCAAAGGGCAGTGGAAGAGGCAACTGAAACTTCTTTGTGAAGCGAAATTCAAAGAAACCGCAGAAAAGAAGTCGATAGGTTTTGTGAACATGTAGACAAAGTAGAAAAAGACATGCAATGTGCTGTACGTGTAACGTAACACTGAGGTGCCTTCTTGCAGCCATTGTTGCACTAGAAAAGCAATAACTATTACATAATCAGAGTGTTTGTTTGTAGACTTAGGTAACCAGCATGCAATACGGATGCGCTATGTTGTCATCTGTGGTGTGTTCGGCTCCAATGTATTTTTCCACATTATCTCATACACGGCACGATTTTCGGAAACAAGGTTTTGAACATAAAACATATGTCTTTATTTTCTTTACATCTTCTCTTAGAACATTTCTCATTCCAAGTTGAATTGAGCAAGATGTTATAAAAAACGTATATTAGTCTTTGTGCAAAGTACACATTAATCTTGCGAGATTTGAATGAAACTGTAACTTTCACGACAAATATTCGAAAAATATCCCAATTTCAAATTTCATGAAAATCCGTCCATTGGGAGCCGAGTTTCTCCATGCGGACGGAGAGACAGACCTGACGAAACTACGGGTCGCATTTCGAAATTTTGCGAACGCGCCTAACACTCTACTGTAAATGGAAATATGTGATAATTGTAGAAGAGAGAGTAAGGTGTGGTGGTAATAGACAATGGAATGAGCAGCAGCGGCAGCGGCAGAAGCAGTAAATGTGATGTTGGTGATGGAATATGGCGGGTAGAATAAGTAGAAACAATTGCTCTTCTGCTTATGCCATTATTCTGATTATTATTGTCATTATGCTCATCATGATAAACATATTTATTATCATCATCTTCAAAAATGAGATTTTTATTTAAAAAAATCCCTGTAATGATTTATCACCACGTGATATCGGAAGTAAACGTGAGGCCCGGTTTTGTTTGTATGGATTGTGTTAAACGCTATGTCTGTGTGAAACATACTGTCCTAGCCTTCCACCTAAATATTTCACTGGCCAAAAAGTAATGCGGCAACTGTTATGACCTTGGGGAGTTGCCCATTTTGTGCCATAGTCAGCGACACGGAGGTTATCGTGGACAGCGTGACCGAGAGCAATGTTGAACGGCCGACCTACAAGGTGACACCTTTTGGACACGGGCATCACGTGTTCGAGTTATGCTTGACACACACACACACACACACACACACACACCACACACACACACACACGCACACATCACACACACACACACTCACACACACACACACACACACACTTATATATATATATATATACATACACGCACACATATATAAATAGAAATATAAATAAATAAAAAATATATATATATATATATAAATTTTCGTAGCGCTCGCAACTGAATGTTGCTATATTGTGCTTTTCCGTATGCCCGTAGCGTCTGGAAGAATCGCTGAACGTATTTTCGTGCAAATTGGTGTTATACATAGTTTGAATAAAATATTTCCATCCAGTCCAGTTTAGGTTAAATTCGGACGGAAGTATCTAACTTTCTACAGGCAGACGCATACGTGATTCTTCTTGCATTTCGAGCGTTGCTCACTAGATATTTATGTCAGCAGGAAGTATTTAAAATAAAAGCTGTAGGGAAAAGTGAATACATTTTTCGTGTTCAGTATATTTTTTGCCTAAGTCGTACGGGTGTACGGGTAATTAAACAAAAGCGAGCGGACGCGTCGTGATTATTAGGCCTGTGTATATTTCCTAAATTTTTAAATTATGTTGTTCTATATAAGCAAACACTTCGCGATTTGGCGAAATAAGGACTTCTACAAAATGACTAGAGGTTTATTATTTGAGTGTAACTGTGAATGCGAAGAAGCCAGGATGTGAATTTCACCTGCTTCAGATCACGTTACGTATGCCGGGCCAGTGTAATTAGCTATTTGCTACCAATATTTAAGAGAATCATGCTGCCTCCACCTTCCGTGATTATGGAGGCAGCAGGCACCAGCTATATACAACGTTAAACAATTATTAATTCAAAGATGACACTCTCTGACATGTGGCGCCGTGTGGACTGGTAGACGTGTAATAACTTTTCAAAGCGACTTTCCGCCTCCATAATCAGGATACAGGGAGGCAGCAGGCTTTCCTCAAACACTGGTAGACATCTACCAGTTTACACGGCGTTATATTTCGAAAGACATGTGTGTTGTAACGGCCTGCGTTACTGATTCAGGTGTTTGGTCGGTTGATCTGAGAGCAGTGACAAGATAAGGAAGTGTTGTATCATATGGAACTTTGTAATTTAGGCTGCACGTAATTTTATTGCAATTACATGAAGGAGGGTGTAATGGGCTGGTCATGTAGGACGCATAGGAGCCATCATAAATGCGTACAGTTATTAACTGAAAAATCTGGAAGGAAGAAATCGCGTGGGAAAAGTAGGATCTTAAGGAAAGCATGTATGATGAAGTGAAGTGACTTTATTTGGCTCCGGATAAAGACAGTAACGCGCGTCTTGTTAACATGATAACGAAACTTCGGGTTTTGCAAGAGAAGTAAAATTTCTTGCCTGTCTGAGATGTGATTTGGGAAGGTTCCGGCATGCGATTTCGGTCCGGAGACTAAATCTGCTGACCAATTCTTTTTTGTATTTTTCTCCGTCTCTGTTATCAAGCGCCGGAATAGTACTTCCATATAAACCAACACCACTTCCGTATCAATACTTGTTTAAAACCAACAAATTGCACAATGTACGTAAAACATTAAAATCACATTTTTAATTTTCACATTAAAACATATTTATATTCCTCCTACATGTTTCGATCCCCATACAGGATCATCCTCAGGGAGTATGCACTATATCGAGAGTGAAGTTACTAAAACAAGTTATTTATATAGTGTGGAACCACACTGGCGACCAAGGACACTATCAGGGTATCCATAGGGGGTGATAAGCATAAACCAGACTCCATAGGCATCACCTGAATACGCATGCTACCAGATAACCTATATAAATAACTTGTTTTAGTAACTTCACTCTCGATATAGTGCATACTACCTGAGGATGATCCCGTATGGGGATCGAAACATGTAGGAGGAATATAAATATGTTTTAATGTGAAACTTCAAAATGTGATTTTAATGTTTTACGTATATTGTGCAATTTGTTGGTTTTAAACAAGTATTGATATTGTATTGCACGGCGATAAAATGAAAGAAA
>Ga0123354_10012111_pt1 | contig 13355 bp, 5 predicted proteins | sample TergutLab28metaG_2_FD_97872 | JGI IMG/M metagenome (GOLD analysis project Ga0123354, IMG submission 97872) | Labiotermes labralis P4 segment gut microbial communities from Petit-Saut dam, French Guiana - Lab288 P4 | ecosystem: Host-associated > Arthropoda: Insects > Digestive system > Gut ...
AACAAGACTTGTAATTTTAGCTAAGCACTAGACGAAGCTCCCTGATGATGGTTCCTGCGTGAACCGAAACATGTTGGAGCGGCTTTTATAAGTTTAATTGGTTTTTAACAATTTAACGATTTTGTATTTTTGAGTGCATTAGTTGTACAATAAAGTATTTGATATCATTGAACACTGTATGACCAGGAAGATTACCAATTGTTGTATCCATACGGCGTACATCCTGATGATGGGCTATAGATACGCCAGAAATATGTAGAGGTGTTTGACAAAATATACTGGAGATAAATTGTGCATCAAGTTTCTTTATATTCTTCCGAAGATTTCTGGAATAATTCTTAATTGTGTGTTTAATAAGAAACTGACAAACAGGACCACAGTAATATTTGAGAGTTTTTGCTGCCAGCTGTTGAATGTAACACCTACTTGGTCATCTTTTTATTCTCTTCTCTACAGCGTGGGCCGATCATAACAAAAGTTTGCCGACCCCTGTCCCATTGAATTGGTAGTTGTCTGGACTGTGTGAGTTGTAGCACTCAGCAAGGCGGCTCGCGTGGTAATGGTGTTGACTTTTATTTATTTTGGTTTCCAGTTTGAATCTCGGTCGGAACACGAACTACCCTAAGGTCCTTCGTGGTCCCCTCAGTCCCTCCAGGCAACTGGTGGGGTAGCATCTTCAACTAGACCACGGCGTGGGGTTCACTGTCCCCTTGTGTATTCCCAATCAATAAAGTGTTAACTATCCGAACAAACACAATACAAATATAGTATATTAGTATTTTACTATTCACTACAGCACTATAACGTGGGCCGGGTAGCTCAGTCAATGTAGCGATTGACTAAGGGCTGGACGGTCCGGGATCGAATCCCGGTGGGGACAAGATTTTCCGCCCATCTAGACCGGCCCTGGGGCCCGCGCAGCCTCCTGTAAAATGGGTACCGGGTCTTTCCCGGGGGTAAAGTGCGGCCGGGGCGTGCTGCTGACCACTCACCCCCATCTAGTACCGCGGTCGTAGAAGAGTACACGCTATACCTCTACCCACCCTCTGGGCCACACCGGGTCTGTAACGGGATCACTTTACCTTTACGGCACTATAACACTAACTCAAAAGCCCCTCGTCATTCTTCAGACAATTTATTATTGTGGGATTTATAAGAACATGAGAGGGCTTCGTGGATATACGAGCTAAAACTCGCACTGAAATTTGTACATTTCAGTGAAGGTACTGTGCTGATCTCTAGCAAACAAAATATAATTTACGTACACAACATAACGAAAGTTACGTGACATGATTGAGAACAGATCTTCCTATCCGACATAAGCACGTAGGCGCCTCACCGTCCATTAAACGTAGGAGTAAAACGGACTGAGTTCCTTAAAAAATCTCTGCTTCTTTTTGAATCCCCAAAAAATGGCCAAAGCCCAGGGAGGAAGTAGACATAATGCCATAGACTGTATTAAGAAATATTAATATAGAAGTGAATTTCTTTCAGTTGCTTAATAAACTCTCCGCAACACTGGAACAAAAATACGCCTGTTGTCCCGTAATAACGTGGCGACTTAGGGAAGTTGTCTGGAAGTTATACATCTACTGCGTTAGAATGGACTAATACTTCCCAAACCGACTTCTAAGTGATATATTTAGAGGAAAAAAATGTTTTTGTTCACCCCTGTTATTAGAGGTAAGCAGACAGATCTGTACTGGTGCTACTGTTCCGTTCGAGTCTGGCGATGGGAAAGGGGAACTGGTTTCAGAACCAGTATACACAGAACGTTCGAACACGGTGCACCTCTCTCCATTGCTACACTACACCATTAAACATCTGCCCTCTGGCTTTCATCTCCTTTATTAATGAGAAGCTTCTATTTCAATTTTCTGAACGTGCAGCTTCTATTGCCGTAATACCGACGAAGGAAAAGCCATTTATAAGAAGTCTGGCATGTTTCGTCGCAAAACACACGGAAAAGCTTTGTGTGAATTTGTGGGGTAAATCCTCCGAGAATAACCGACCAGAATATGGCACTGTGTTTTCCAGAAAATTTATTTGTCAACCCTGAAAATCCCATAAGAAAGTCACATGTATAACTGTCGAAGTTTTAGGCTGTGAGAAAGTTGCAGAAAATAATATATTAAAGGGATCTCAGCTCCATATTTCTAAAATCGCAATACTGCAAGAATTTGCAGTGGCGTTTGAAATCGTAAATTGCAAGATATTTAATTTAACTGAAAACTAACCTCCAACCTACAGCAAACCAAGAACGAAACGACCAACGTGGTAATCAACATCATAGTCGCGAGCTCCTGATGATGGGCATAGTAGTGCCCGAAACATGTTGAGCCTATAAGAAGTACAATAAAATAATAAGTGGCATCTAGTTGGTCTTTTATTCTTCAGGTATCACAATGATGCATGGTCCAATAAACAACAGGTAAAACTACATGTGTTCCCTCAACTGACTATATAGCAGAATAAATATTAGATTTCAATAAAGAGTAATCGCAAAATGTTTTGCAATAAGTAAAATATACAATTATGTGTGCTTAAGTTACGGTAGACGTCTGTCCTATAAGGCATTGGTTTTTTTTGTCCTTGTTCTGAAGTCCCTTTAAGGGAGTTCTGCCAGTGGGCTGAAGTTATTTCAAAGACCTGTTCTACAAAGATTTAGCGGTCTGTCGTAGTACTGAAGTCACTTTACAAAGATCTCCTATATGCAACATTTCAGTGTACGTTGTCACAGAATGTCTTTGCAGCCGACAACTGCAAAACTTATTCCCTGAAGCATTTACAGGCAAGGGTCCAATTCATAAAACTTGACACACATTCTCCGAACATTTGTCTGCTGCGCAACACAAGTGTACACCAAATGGCATAACACATACTCTTCGAAAAGAACACTCACGGGTGGAATTGAATATTGCCTTAAGAAGGGAACTATCCAGCACAGGTAAAAATTCATATTACTGTCAAATCTAAATTTATGACTTTGATGATGATAATAATAATAATAATACTAATTTAAAAAGCCGAAAAGATTCTAAAACATAAAGACCTTACAATAGAAATACAGCGCATGTGGAATGTAAAAACAAAGGTGGGACTATTTCAAAGTCATTCAGAAAATACGTGACCAACATACCAGGAAAACATGAAGTCAAGGAATTACAGAAAACAACCATATTGGGCACTGCACACATACTTCGGAGAGTTCTAATGTAAAAGTAAATAAATTCAAAACTGAAACTAACGATATAAGCACCATTAACAGTAATAACAGAATAGCTGCAACACTGTATTCCCTAGGGACGTAGTTTGTCTCAGGAATATAAGTATAAATACCCTGCATAAAGGAGATGATGATTATGATGATTAAAATAATAATAATAATAATCTAGCTACTATGGGTTCGGGTCACTTGTTGACCCATTCCTGTTTCACACTTCTAGAAGTCTCTTTAACGGTCTCCCCTGGTTTCTTTTGCCTTTTGTTCCGTGGTTTTTCATTCTCCTTGTTGATCTATAACGAAGCATTCTCTGTACGTGTTGCAACCAACTTCTTCTGTATTCCTGTATTTTGTCCAAAACTGGGGTCATATTAGTTCTTTTCAATACCTGTGTTTGTTTTATAATCTGTCCAAGTGTATCATGCTGTGTTACTCATACATTTTGTCTCTGCTGCTGTTACTCTTCTTTTGTCCCTTGCGTCTCTGGTCCAATTTTCACTGCCGTATAATAAAGCCGTATGGGCCAGTGTACTCTACCATTTTATCCTTTTTTTCTTTAAAGTTTTCTGTCTTCTAAACATATTGTTTACAACGACTGTTATTTTCCAGTAGTTATTAATTTGCAACTTGTGAAAAAGAAGTTGGCATTGATATCTTTGAAAATCAAGTACACATTTTAAGACGTAGCTTATAAAAATATAAAGTACATATTTAAAGATCTCCATAAATCATTCTAAATCGTGTATATTTTAAAACATGACGCAAAAAGGGTAAGAAATTAAAATTGCATGAACAACGAGAAATGCCTCTCACGAGTCAGTTGACCTTCTCGTCTCGTAGCCGCGAAGACTATGTAAGGTGTACACTGTGACGCATTACACAGAATTTACGATGGCAATATATGTGTTGTCGCTGTATGCGTATAAATTTCAAACCGTATTCAACTGTAAACAATTACGACCAGTTTTTACTATACTCGCAATACTAGCAGTATTATGTGCAGATCTCGTCTATCGAATTTTACCTCAATAAGACAATAAATGTGGAAAGTACGGACAGAGACTTCTTTAAGCCACTGTGCCGACTTCCACGAAACTCTAAATTGCCAAGCAGTGGTCCGTTGACATCTGCTGTACAGATTTCTATTGAAATCGGGCAAAAATATAGATAGTAAGGCAACATTTTCTTTACATCTATGTAACATAAACGAATAAAACACACGCTTTTTACAAGAAAGTTTCAATTTAATTGTAGTGTCTTCGACATGTTTCGAACAGCCAAGTGTTAATCCTCAGGAAGACTTGTACATGCAGTTTTATGGTATTGCTTTCATGCTCCCATATAAACAGTCTGATCGATGACAGGATGTGCTTGATAGTATGAAGTACATCCTGTGAAAGTTCAAACATCCGTGTCTTTCGCACGCAACCAGTAAGATAATATTTAAGTCGTATAAAATTTCTGTAACTTTCTTTTCAAAACTTGCCGTATTCTTAAAATCCAAGGGTTGGGATTCCTCGACAGGAGGTATCTACTGTCTTAAGCGCTTTTGTCAAGTGCGCCGCGAGGATTTGCATAGACGAATTGTTATATATAATTAAATAACACTGAAAATTTTAAAAATTAATAAATTATATTATTGTTTCTTATGCGCACATGCACACAAGAAGTTAAGAAATTGGGTGGGGTTCGATGAATTTCTTGCCAAACGAGGAGTCAGTATTACACATCAATTTGGAAATCTCTACATACATCTAGTTATTTTAATTGACAATTTTATCGAATTTTATTATCCGTCTGCTTAACCACAATTCTGCTTTTTTATACAAAGAAAAGCTTTCTGTATAGAATTACCTCAGGCAACAAACAAACGCAACACACCGTCCAACACAAAACGTTATTGTCACATAACACTGTGTTACATTTTTCTGTTCGCACGAACCGTCACCAGGCCCATCTTATTGCAACAGTTTAAAAAACATACGGACATTTTAGCATGCAAATGTTCTGTAAGTGAGTTCTCACTAAATCTAGGCTATTTATTAAAATGGCCAGTTCTCACTAACAGAACTATTGCTTACTAAAATGCACGTAAGTTTTTTAAACAGTTGTAATAAGAAGTGCCTGATGACGGTTCGTGCGAACTGAATATATAGCACAGTGTTATGTGGCATTAAAGTGTCGTGTTGGACGATGTAATTCAGTTGTTTGTGGTATAGGAAAAAACAACCTTACCTTTAAGAATAAAACTACTTAATGTAAATTGTAAGTATGTACAATAACTTTGTGTTCCGTTAAAAAAAAATAGCTTTTGCCGGGAGCGCCAAAAATTTAGAACTTAAGTGTCATGGTGTAGAATTCACTCAGAATAACAACCAACTCCATGTGGAGAGCTGTTTGTACATTCTTGAGTTATTTGAATTTTCTCTCTGCTGTTATATCAGAAGAGGTTGTGGCATTAAAGAACTTTTCTTTGTCTGCCAGCCGGTAAATGTGAATGAGTGGCCGATTGTCGGCATCTTGAACCCGATCAAAGGGAACCTGATTGACCGGTCATTGCTATATTATTAACAGCAGTACACCCGTACTATTCGGACGCTATGGAGAGGCAAAACGGAGGAGAAAGATCACACCCACACAATCTCGGCCTCCACGCAAAACAACTGTGAAATACTGTACATTTACCCTTTAACAGACACACATACACACACAAGTGTTTATTTATATGGAACACTTAAATATTAAAGTTTTGTGTGAGTGACTTACGGCTTTTTTTCCATTTTTAATTTCTTGCATAAACCACATCAGGTAATCAGCAGTGACAAGATTCGGTTACTAATACTACTACTACTACCACCACCACCACTAAAGTACTATTACTACTACTACTACTACCACCACCACCACCACCACGAAATAACTACTACTACTACTACCACCACCACTACAAGTACTAATCCTATTACAAGTACTGCTACTACTACTACTACTAAAAGTACTAATACTGCTTCTACTACTACTACTACAAGTATTACTAATACTACAAGTACTACTACTACTAATACAAGTACTCCTACTACTACTACCAGCACGCCCACCACTAAAAGTACTAAAAGTACTGCTACTATTACAAGTACGACGACTACTACTAAAATTACTACTACTGCTTCTACTACTACTACAAGTATTGCTACTAGTACTACTACTACAAGTACTCCTACTCCTACTCCTACTACTACTACCACTACAAGTGCTACTAATACTACAGGTACTAATAGAAGTACTACTACTACTACTACTACTACTAATACTACTACAAGTACTGCTACTACTACTAGAAGTACTACCACTGCTTCTACTACTACTACTACTACTACAAGTACTAATACTACTACAAGTACTACTAGTACTACTACTACAAATACTCCTACTACTACTACAAGTATTACTACTACTACTACTACTACTACAATTGCTACTACTACAAATACTACTACTAATACTACAAGTACTACTACTAGTATTATTACTACTACTATTACTACTACTACTGACGTTGGTTTCTGTTATAATTTTATGGCGGTGAAACTAACGAATACGAAATGGGCTGACAATGTAAATAAGACATATATACAGCATTTCATTGCGAGAACCTGAAAGACAGAACCCCTTGGGAGACCTAGATATAGATGGGTGTGATAATATTCAGATAAATATTAATATCCGGAATGACGCTGTGTTTACTACAGGAAGCTGTATGTCCGTGCTCCGGTCAACACGGTAATGAACTTCCGACTTCTGTATATGAAAAGTGGAGAATTTCTTCACTAGCTGTTTGTACTCTGAAGTTAGCTGTGTATTATGGAACACACGCATTGAGATTGTAATGAAAAAAATACAAAATCTGAGTTTGGAAGCAAGAAACTCGATTCTAGAAATAGCCGCAGCGCATAAAGGCTCCGTCTGTGTTGCCTATAAAGATGCAACCGGTCGTGCAGTGCGAATTTGACGTTTAGTAGCCATTAAATTGGCTAACTGCATAGATCTGAAGTGGTGGTTGTGGTTTTTCCATGGTCCTCCTTAGTGAAGAGGCAAATAGAAGCAAGTTGTTGCAAAAAGGGAAGGCCCACTTCCTCCATTAGGAAAGCCTTAAACCAAAGTGGCCTCCAGGCGCGGTGAGGTAACGCGTATAATAAAGTATGGCCAGCTTATCACAATTTTAGGCATCACATTCTAAAACCACAGTTGTAAAGTTGGCGAGTCTTAAGACATACCGCTACACAGAACAGTCTTCCTGTCTAATCAAAACCTTGCCAGAGCACAATAGCCACGGGCCAAAATATCTGCGTAACACATGCAAGATATATTACAATTGGATCTGCACCACACTGAACAGAAGAATGGTCGTACTGGGGGGCCTTACCGAAATCCAGGTACTGCGCCGCGAAGGAAATTATTGGCGTTCGGTGTTAGAATATGAGGAGCATTGCTGAAATGATGACTGGGACGGCGAAACCGGCCAACTCGGATAAAATGTGCCCTAGTGCCGCTTTTTTCTACGTGGGATCGAACCCGGACCACCTAGCCGCTTAATCCTTCGTACGAAGGAGTGGTCGTAGCGTAAGAATTCCGGCCGGCGGCCACAACTCTGATCAGTTCGTTTCTCTTTCTTTATGTGTGTGTGTGTGTGTGTGTGTGTGTGTGTGTATGTGTGTGTATGTGTGTGAGTGTGTGTGTGAATGAGGAGGGCCACATAGTAGTCCCTGTTAAGATTGCCTTTCTCCTGATGAAGGTGTAGTGCCTTTTGGGGCAAAAACGAAACATGGCTGTGTAAAATATCGCTTGCCACTCTATTGCATAGTGTCTGCAATACTTAGCGTGTCGGCTATGTCCTATGTTTTATACCTTGCAATTAAATATATTCCGTATGTTTCCTTCAACGGTTGTTTAGGGACGCTTAACTTATATTTCATATGTGTTTGTGTAGGCGAAATAACGAATAAATATAAAGCCCCAAGAATAATTAAATTTTGGTTTCGAAAATATGCGCTGTTTCCAGGTGTATCAAACATTGCGGATATCCGGATAAAGATACTTGTCATTCTGTACCCGCAGTTTTAATTTGTGTACATATTTCCTGCATGCAAGGGTGCAGTTGCCTTCATCTGCTCTGTAGGTTTAACTTTTAAAGTTTCGCTACTCTTTTGTGGAAAATTTTCATATTGTGGGCTCAGTTCGTATTTAAACGCGATATTTTTGTGATCAGTGAAGGAGCTAGCAGACTATGATGATTGCTAGCTGCAGATGCACTTCCATGAACCCCATGTCTCTTCTTATTACGTAGACGTAGACTCCAGTTGAAATGTGATGGCACACGGTGATGCACGGGAGGGAGGGGATGTGAAGGGGAAACTGGCGAATGGAGCGCGTAGCCAGTACCCTTCATACTACCTCGGAACATGGTGTATCAAGCATTACTACCACTGATGCGCACACCTCGGCTGCCAGTAGTCGACTGAACTGACGCCCCCGCCGATTTAAATGGACTCGTCCGTTTCGCCGAAAGACGAAATCTGGTTTCTGTGCGTGTGCCATCACATTTCAACTGTCCTGTAACTCCCAGGTAGGGTGGGGCAAGGATTCGCTGTAGTGCAAGACGATCTGTAGTGTGGTGCAGGAGCAGCCTTATGCCGGCTGGCGTTGTAGTACTGACGCAACAGAATTCAATAGAAGAATGATTTTATGCATTGCTGATATAACTTATATATAAAACAACCTGTATTTCAGGCTCCGTCATTGGCTTATGTAATCATGTCTGTGTGTGAGCACGTGTGAGGGTGGGGCCGCAGTCTATGGGACACAATGTGCCCCAGGGTGTGGTCGAAAAGTAACAGCACAAAGGAGTGTTTTATAGGCCCCATGATAATGATGATGATGGTAATAATACTGATAATAATAATAATAATAATAATATAATACTATCTGGGTGAATAACCAAAATTGCCTCTCTTTTGAGAAGCCCTTGCATCTCTACACTATACTCACTGTACGAAAAAGGGGTTAAATAGAGCCAAATTTAGTTCTAATGCTTTTTTCTGGTTAAGATTCCAAATAATATTTTGCACACTTTTGGACAGAAATTCGTAATGGCGACAGTCAATAGATTGTTTGCTCCTCAGGGACCTAGTGCGTGTTTTATTTCAACGAAATGTATTAATCTGCAACAGAATTTAAGGAATTACAATCCAAAAGAGTTTACATTTTAAAACTGAAAAATTGATAACTGAGAGAAAAATACATATTGAGGGCAACGGTCATTCCAGAAGGGAGGCGAAGTTATAGTTCCAACCAATTCTCAACTCGGCGCTAAAAGGAGATGTGTGTTCAGCACAACGCTCCGGCCGTCTCACTCGTGAGATAACGCGGTACCCATTGTGGAGGAAGGCGGTTGGACGCTGGAAACGGACTGGACGGCACGGGAAGTCCACCGACCACGGCGATTCGATCCCCGCACTGTCCATACCCTAGCGAGTCGCTATGGCGGCGCCCATGTATTGAAGACAGAAATATAATTTTTAAGAACTTGCAACTTTAGCTTGTATTCGTACAATTTCCTTTCCTGCTAATTGTTTGTCTCGTTATGCCGGTTAAGAATGCAGCCACACATGTAGGGCAAGAATGAAATATTAATAAATATGTACTGCTTTCCTAACACATTCGCTTTGCTATACACATAAAAGCGACATTTTACCGACATTTACGTAAAGAAAAATGAAGGTTTGCAATAGGATTTACCCACAAAATAAAGTGCTCTCCTTCTTATCCATTTTCTATCCACAAATACACGATAACGGCATTTTCTCTTGTCTTTGTACACTAACATTCCGTACTTCTCAACACACAAACAAGTTCTCATATTGATATTCAGCAACATGCATGACTCGACCAATAAATGTTTAGCAACCGGATATTGCGTTGACCAGTGCCCCCTTAATAATTGTGTTTATACAGTGTTTAACCTGTAATATATTTATTTTGGTCTAGAGCAGTGTCGCAATGTTTTGCCTCCGGACTTGGCGCCAATTAAGATCGCCACTGTAGTGTACCAGTAAGTTAGACTTAACTTCTGACCTAGCTGGCTCCTAGGCGTGGGTTCAGTGGTGAAATAACAAAATTGCCGAAGCCCAAATCAGTTAGTAGGGGCTCACTAAATCTGATGTTCAAATGTCGAAGATCCAAAATATGAACACCTGAAGGAAATGGCTCTAACCTTACACTGCACAATAAGCGTGTTACAGAACATAAAACGAACATACAAAATTCTCAGTTTAAAGAAAGAAAAACAAAACCATTTTTGCATAATCAAATTGGTTTAAATCTACGCACAGAAATTTCTAAATTGTTTGGGCTGTTGGACCTCTCGCTCTATTAGAACAGAAACAGAAGTTTCAACGAGACTGAAAATAAAAGCCCTTGCCAGGTCGCTTGACGACACTCGATGGCCCACAGTCGGACATAACTTGTGATCCGAAACGGAGGATTTCTTTGAAACTGGAATGTGATGTCATTAACATAATAAATATATTCCGTTACCTCAGAGAAATCTGCTGTTTTTTAATTCAATAAAGCGGTTGTCTTCATAGTCATTGTCATGAGGCCATAAAACCTCACCTGTCGCTTAAGTTCCATGGTGTTGGTTGTAGAAAATACGACGATTTTCAAAAGAAATCGGTTAAAGATTGCACTGGGTGAAAAATTGTGAGCTGTTAAACATAGTTCCTCTGAGTTATCGGGCAGGCATTTTATTAATACACCGGCCGATGAGTTCCCCTCGTCAAAGAACTCGGGGCTGATGCTGGAGCCACTGCAATACCATGGCTTTAATGAATTCCACTGACCGAATTTCCTGCCACTTAGCTCTTTCTTAGAGACGACCCCCCCCCCCCCAAAAAAAATTCAACTTGCATGGTGAAAGGCGCAGACTTGTAAGGGATGGTGGATCGCACCGAGTCCTGGATGGTGAGGTCAAATTAAAGACTGTCATTTTCATGTAAAGCAATGATAACCCTCGCGTCATGTCGAGCGCTTTCTCACGATCATAGTATGCAAGATGCGGAGTTTTCCAAAACGATGTTATGGGTTGATGGTGTACTTGGAAGCCTTGAACCCCAGATCACTAAAAATAACTGATTCGGGTCAGAGTTGTGGTAGTGTAATGGTTCCAGCGGAAGCCAAGGGATTTCTGATTGCTTTATGTTGGGAATCATTCGACTACTTTGCCAGTGGGATGATTGCCTCTACACCTTCCCCGAGAATAATCCCTGAATGAGTTGATTTGGAAACTTGCGTGTATTTTTTTAGACACGTAAGAAAAATACACTTCGCCGTAGCATTTAAGTCATTTTTTATGGCTTGGTCTTTAAGTGATTGTTTGTCACTCAAAGTAGGTTCCTGCTTGTCCAGTACCATTAATTATACAGTGTGTCCCACTCGCTACCGAACCCGGAATTTCCTTAATAATTCTAACACCAATGAAGACATTGCAACGAAATTTGAACAGGAGTACGTTCGTTGAGTGAGAAATGAAGAGGAATGTGTCTGTAGTCCGCTTCAAATTTTGTTGCAATATCGTCATTAGTGGTAAAATTATTAAAGAAATGTCGGGTTCGGTAGCGAATGGGGCACACTGTATATTTACTGCATGCAACAAACCATATTACCCCAGTTTCTTATGACATTGTGTCTTGTACCGGCACTATCCACAATCGTAGGAGTAGCAGCGGCCAGTGCTAGAGACATCCGAAAAAAAAAAGGGTAATACATGCATGAAAACACACAAACCGCGCGTAATTCATAACACTGGATTTCCTATTTGAAATTTTGTTGGCTAAATAATTTTAGTTACAGCACTCTTAAAATGTCTAATATACCGGTACGTGATGGTAAATATTTATATTGGCACGTGTTTGAAGGTTATGCAAACGTTACCAAAGAAACTGATGATGATCTCATGTAGATGGAAGCGCTTATGTCAAGAAACCTCGTGTCAACGGATGTGCAATAGAAGGTATTTGGTTTTACATTTCATATTTATTAATAGCTCTAAGTTATGAAAAATGTGAGACGCAATTTTTATCTGCAGTGCGTTATAAACCGAACAAAAATTTTTGTCCAATATTTGGGGACCGAATATATCATAATAATATTATTATTTACTGCAATTGGGCTGTCACCCGGTGGCAGTGGTTATTTTACATGTATACAAAATATGAAATTGGTTACTAATAGATTTACGTCGGGAGGGCTACATGAGAAGCATGTAGTGGCAACTTGGAGTCTTGGGAACCATCTTAGCATTTGCTTTTAGGCACAGGGAAAACCAAAAAAAAAAACTTGTGTCGAGATGGCCGGTCGCAGAACCTTCCGAATACTGACTTCTAGCCAGCAGTCCGGCAACAAAAGTAAAAAAAAAAAAAAAAACAATCCACACACAGTATAACAAATGCACATAGGACAACTACAACTATACACACGGTCAACCAACAGCAATTACACACAAAACAACTTAAAACTAGCAACAAAACACACGAGACAAATTAGAATTTTACAACATGTACAAAAGGTAAAAACACCCAAGCAAGAGAGTACTGCGTACAGTTTCTTGTAACTGTTTTTTTTCTTTCAATCATTAATTCACTCACGCTTTCACCCCAGTCCTTCACTTCTCATCACTTACTACCCTATAAATCTTTTCCATAAAGACTCCCCCCCCCTCCCTCTACTGCTCACTTCACTTCGCCTCATTCCACTTTACTTTGCTTCGTTCACTTCACTTTATTGCACTTCGCTACCCTTCACGTTAGATAATTTTTCACTTCACTTTAGACTTTTCACTTCACTAGACTCCGCTTCTCTACACTTTTTGATTATTTCCAGCACACTTTGCTTCCTTTTAATTCAACTCAGTTATCACTTTCCTTACCCTCTTTTTAAAAGTGATTGGTTTGCTGGGGAGAATTCCTAACACTTCTGCCGGTAACTGGTTCCAGTGTTGGATGGTCCTATTTACAAAAGAATATTTCCCTATATCCGTCCTTTGCCTCCTACTCCTAATTTTCCTTTCATGATCTAC
>Ga0123354_10012113_pt1 | contig 13354 bp, 6 predicted proteins | sample TergutLab28metaG_2_FD_97872 | JGI IMG/M metagenome (GOLD analysis project Ga0123354, IMG submission 97872) | Labiotermes labralis P4 segment gut microbial communities from Petit-Saut dam, French Guiana - Lab288 P4 | ecosystem: Host-associated > Arthropoda: Insects > Digestive system > Gut ...
AAAAAATCTAGGAACAGTGAGCGATGAACAAGGATAGCAATTGCACCAATATATTTCCACCGTGGAAAAGCGTATGTTGGTTGATTATTGTTGGTTACTTAGAAGGGATGTTCCAAGGGAAAATATATCAGCAATTTATCCATTGTTACACTTTAGGTAAAGTATGTGTTCTCTGTAATGTAAGTTAAATAATGATTTTCTTCAAACTACTACTACGCGTCTCTTAAAATCACTGCCTAACAGAAAGAAACTATCAACATATTTGAATTCGGCGCAGAAATGATATTGGGATAACCTACTTTAGTTCGTATAACAAAAAATAAAAAATTATTTTGTTATCCAGTGCAATTTATATGAGAGTACAAACCAGACCGCTTTAAGTGTGTTTAATTTCATTAATCTCCACAATGGTTCTAGGAAACGAATACGGAATTAATTCAGTTGGTTGTAAACCTTGAATTCATTACTCTGTCAGTGGTGCATCGTGCTTTCACAAGCGAGGCTGTGACACTAATTAAAATGTCGCCGATATTCCCTCTTACTCCTAATACAAGTGTGTTTTTCTTAGGTAGAGGATACAAAAAATATAACAGAGCATTTTGTATGCGTGGAAACCAAAGTATTCAGACAAGACGAATTAGGTGGGCACCTCAGTATGAAAAGTTCCGAAGGCACTATTGTGTCACAATGTACATACTTTTTCTGCCTCGTTAATATCGATCACCTGTGATATACCGGCGTTGTTTCAGTTACGTGAAACAAAACAAGACTAAGAATAAACATGCAAAGATCCTTGTTATGCATTCTTCTTAATATCAATTAATCCTCCGAGTGATTTCTGCAATTGTGCATTGATATTCCACTTAATATCACAAAATTTTAGCACTTCGTAAAGTTCTGTATTTTAAAGCAACTGTCCATTTCTTTTTTCAGTTTATCTGGAAATAATAAAACACAGGCGAACGCTTCTTTTAGTCAATCCGATTTTTTCAACTCTGAAGTTACCTATGAAATGTGAAAACATTTTACTACTACATCTGTGGTTATTGTCCAGCGATTTCTACAAAGAGCCTGTTCTTTTGTGAAAGTCTTCAGAACTGATAGGCTGATCACAGTCACATCTAGTTGTACGGTACGATGCGGGCGAGATTTCACTTCGAGACCTTCATGCGACTTCATTGAATTCTGATTAGATACAGAGTTCGCTTTACTTTTATTTGTTTGCTCGTGTGATGAACTCGTATTTCTAAAAGAGAAAGGGATGTGTAGTAGTTCATTATATTTGAAAAGCTTTTGAATACAGCGAACTCGAGTTAATGTACTAATGTAAAGCTGAATGAAGAACAGAGGGTGAAAAATCCTCACCATGTTTTAGACCATTCGCTATAGAGAATGTACAAAAGAAGCATTTACATGTACAGACTTTACAGCAGGTTTCTTTTCAAAAGCTTTTCCTCAACTTTTATTTGTAGTAATTATTTTTAGAGAAAAATTTTTTTCGCTGACTTTGTGGAGGTGATAAGAAGCTTACACATCTCTTTCGGAAGATGTAGCTTGCCTTGTGTTCTTGACTTAATTTCGCAGACCCAAGGGTACGTCTTGGAGTACTCTACTAATACTAGAGAGGTTTTAACTTTTAAAGGTTCTAAGTAACTTATTTGCACGTTCGTGTTTCTGTGTTCTCGTGAGGGAGCGCAATTATTTTTTTGAACTAAAGTAGCACATGTAAATAAACCTAAACAATTGTATTATTACTTGTTTTTAAAGCTTTATATTTTATCACGAAATTTCTGAGAAACTGAGTTACAGCATATTTTTCGTTGTTTTGGTTTTGGACGGCTGAAATAATTTTAATAATTAACTCCTACTGGGTAGGCAATGAAAATAAGGGAGCCAAAAAAAACAGATTTTTCTTTTCGGACTCAATAAAATAAGTGGAATCATTAGTTTTTAAAGCAAGCACGTCTGTAAATTAATAGGAGTGTGCACTACAAGGCTTGTTACAAAAACTCAGAATTTTGCTGGCAGGGTCTACGTTAGATTCTTATTATTTTTAAAAATATGTACTATCTCAAGGTCTCTTCACTAAGTCAAAAACGAACATCGTGTGTTGAAGCCACGTCTATTTTTCTGTTAGAATTCTGTGTGCTTAAACAGGTGACATATTCTTTCATGGTTCGACATTGAGCAATATGCCACAATTTGTTACGCAGTTCAAACGTACTGTCATTTTGATCCGTTAAGATGCCTAGTTTACTGTTACCCATGTAAAAGGTAAAATTTCAATAAGATTTTTTTTAATTCATTGCAGCAAACGTTCGCAAAACTGGCTGTTTCTAACTTTCAACTATAGTAATCCACAAAAAATCTTCGCTTCTGTAGTCGTATTTCCATAATCAGATGTTTCAATGGAACCCATTTATCTTTTCACAAATTCTTGTAGACTTAATACACAAGACTTCCAAAAAGCGTCCTTACACATTTCTGTTTTTCAGTCACATTGTCATAAAATATTATTGAGCAATTCCAGTTTAAGGCAGAGCAACCGTTACGAATCCTAGTTTGCACAGGGAAACAAATTCAATCTAGCATATGTTGTACATATAACACAAAATAGTGCACAGATATTACACTTGTAAAAAAAAAATAAACCAGTAAGCTCCTCCACAACGTCGGTATCTAACAATCAGTCTTTTTTTACAAGATTATATTTGAGTATAAATTTTATACGAAATTTGAAACTCATGGTTCCGTGCATCGTAATTCAGTGTTAATAAAAATCCAACCAGATGCAAGAGCATGCAGATATTTATTCACTGCAAAGTCACTTTACATGTTTGTGGTGTCACAGCACCCATCATCAGGAGTACTAAAAACTGTAACCGCAGCCTCCAGTATAGGTCATAATAGTGGTACAGCTACTTCCCTCCAACGTGGCCTTCAGGCCACGTTGGAGGGAAGAAGAAATCTTTAGAGAACTTCTGTTCAATCTATTCTTTTAACCATTTGTTTAATAAATGTATAAATCAAGGCAGTTACCATTGTACGTACGACTAATTAAGCATCACGCTGTTAATAAGTGTGAAGGGATGAAAGAACACTCCATTGATTTCTGACCTGTGAAGTAGACGTAAAGCTACAGTCGCTTCTTTTCCGGAAGAATCTGCATTACCCATTGCGTAGTGGGTTAAGAGCGATCTGGCGAAGAAAACATCACTTGCTCCTGTTTGGAATCTAATTTCGATTCCTCTTCTTTCCAGTGAGTAGCCTAGTAACTACATCGTCTGAAATGTCCTTGCTTCCGTACGTGTGACCTTATAGGTTATAAGCTTTTTATATACCTCGAGAAGCAGCAAACTACGGACAGAACGGAAAATATCATATAAGTGACGTGCAGTGTTTATCTACATCACTCACACGTAAGTGGCAATATACATTGAGTGCCCATCCCTTGCCGCCGTAACACGTAATGGAAGGATATAGACACCAGTTCTTATAGAGCGTACTGCCAACAATAACGAACGACAAGTGGGCTTTCGATAATGAAGAACACAGAAGCTCCATTCGACATTGGATCCGCTGTAAGGGAACAGGTGGAAATGGATACTTTTTTTTTAATTTCACAATCCGTTATGCCTTTGTAGTCTGTCCTCAGTAATGAACTTTGATGTTTTTTGGTTGAGAATTTATTTGGAAGCGTGTTTATTTTCAATATTTTGTACGTCGTCGCAAAGGGGAAGAACACAGACGTAATGATTGTCTCAACAGGAGTTCGAATTAACGATCTATGTTACAAGCGATCTAAGGTCGAGCTTCCCACACATGAGTTTGTTTCAATTTTGAGCACTAGTTAAATTTTTATTCCTTTGCTCCCAAGCGATGTTTCTTTCTGACTTATCTTTCTTTCCAAATATCAGAGTTGATTACTGTTATGTGTTGAATTATGATTAACAATTACTTTTAAAAATAAGTATTTAGTTACTTATTGAATTGTTTGCCTATTTATTCTCAAATTAAACACACTATAACGTTGAATGGAGAGCAGTAATTTCCTAAATATTTAGGAAATATTTGGAATAGGATAGGTTTGACTTGACTGGAGATATTATAGCGATATTTGCCTCCAGAAATGAATCAAAATGACAAGAAAACTCACTCAGCAACCAGACGAGATTATAACATTATATCTCTCAAACAAAAGTCCAGGATCCTAAAAACAGCTTTAAGAGGGCCGAAAGTTTCGCAGTAAATTTAAAGACATTTATGTTCTCACATCCTCAAGTTTTCAAAGAGACAGGTAGACTACAAAACTGTAACAAATACAGTAATTAATACGAAGCTTCCATTAACGCGCAAAGGAACAGACGCACGCCTGTACGTTAGTTCATGTACAAGAAATTTCAAACTGTAAGGTCCTTATGAACAAAGGCTGTACAGTTATCACTATAGTCACTGGAAATTTAATTACGCTGCAAATTTTATATTAAAATAATAAGACTAAAAATGAGTAAATTATTTGTTTGTTACTTATTATTCTTACCATTAAATAACTAAAATTTGTCGGATTTGAGAGATGCTCGCCCTGAATCCACATGTGACTCTCCTGTTCTCCAACTTAATATGATTTCCCTTCTGGAGTTCTCTGCCTTAGGAAAATGCTGGGGTGTTACCTTAAATTTTCTTGACACAGCAATGTGTAAGTCGATACAAAGTTTAGTGAATATTTGTAAATTAGTAAAATTGTGAACGGGGACAACACACACACAAGCACACACACACACACACACACACACACACATGCACGCACAAGCACAACAACACGCACATTAAATAAGGTACAAAAATTTTAAATTCTTAGAATTTCAGAATTTCACACAGTATAAAATGTTTTATTATTTTGCACAGCAGGAGATTAACGATTTGGTGGCCGTGTGTGTAATGGCGTGAATTCTGTTGGGAAAGGTGCAGTTTGGTGGTGATGAACTACAAATGTTTGGCAGCAAACTGAGGGCAATATCTCCATGATAATGCCACACACATGTACTTTAGGTAAATTTATGCACAACCGGTCACTGTCTGACAGTATTCTGCACAAAACGTAGGGAAGCAGAAACCAAGGTTCGTAAATTTAAACTCTTTGATAAACGGTCCTCAGGCTTTATCAAACTAAATAACACCTAGGTCACATTACGTTTCGTTTACTGCTTTCATGCGAATATTGCGACATATATTTTTAACATTTATAACATGTGTAGAACCCACATGGAAAACGCAAACTCTCCCTCTTCTGACTTTTGTGTTAGAAGACAGTGCATTAATCCTCAACTAAGTATTCAGTTTTTACTTAAGTTTTAGAAGATTCAATTAAATAATTTACACACAAATATTCAGTTCACACCACATACAGAAAATAGTTTGCTCTCCTTCGGCAAAAAAAAAAAAGTTGCGTGTTTTTTAGGAGAACAACAGTTGCTTTTGTCAGAATTGTAATGAACACATTGCTGTGCTATATTTATAAAAATGCGAAGTATTTAGTGTTAACTGTGGTGGTGCAACTTGGTTTAAAAAATTAATGAGATTTTTTGCCAAATTTACACTTTACTTTTAATTGTTAAATGACGACTGATATGTTTTGCACAAAAGTCTCTCAAATGTGTAAGTCATACGTGCTTGGTGATTTTAACAAAATAATCACCAACATGACTTTATACTCGCCAAATAAAACAGTTTATACTAGTACCTTGACAACCGCTTTCCTGATTCACAAGTCTGTGGAAGAGACACGCATTCTGTAACGAAGAATGTGCTATGATTTCATTGAAAGGGCACGAAACAGTAAATGAATGTTGGTACAGTGCAACATCTATCCCTTAGATTGATTTAGTTTTGCATCTTGCACTTCTGCGTCAGTGTTATTAAAATATGTAACACTGCATACTTAGACCTGCCGTTATTAAGCATTCTAGATTCTGATTCCTGATTCTATGACGATGAAATATTTTAAAATGAAACTTGAAGGTAGGACAGAGAGGCATTTCGCCGTGTGCTGCTTTGAGTTGCCAGAACGGAATTATGGTAATCCGTTATCAGCTAGGGTAGAAGAGGGGCACAGGGGAGCCTCTCCGGGGAAATCTGACCGAGCTCATTCCTCGCGAATACTAAACTCGCCACAGCAGTACCAGATCGATTCCAGCAGATGATAACATGGCAAGTCTTGCAAACGCTCCGAGTGAATAAATAAAACATCATCAGTCATCGCAAGCGAAGTGCTTCCGTCATGTAATGCAGTATGAAAGATGATGACATAAGATCCACTCCTAAGGGTGTTGAAGTAAAGACATCCAATTCACTGAGTTCAGAGCACTTTTTGAATTAACTGCCACATCGCATGTAATCACAACTTTACAGCAGTGTAAAAAAATATGGGGAAAATATTGTTTGGTCGAGAGATGTAGTGGACACGTTTCCAGCTTCTGGTTTGGGAAAATTTTCGCTCGAATTTCGTTAGGTATACAGGCTGTCCTGACTCATAATTTCTTTGTTTTTCTAAATCTTTATAGCAAACACCCGGATACTACCACAAAATAGGTTATTTGTTGTCAGTTTTTAGATATTTTCTAGTAATTATTTTTTCATTTCCGCCACAAAATTATGCCTGTTTTAGGAGCAGTGAAATAAACTATAACTCGCCTAATTTTTACATTCGTACCGTGCGTCTTTATATTAACAAAGTTTCATTTATTCACCAACTGATGCACTAGCGAGTTGTCTTAAAAATCAATATTAAATTTATCATTAAAATTTACATTAAAACAGCTCCGACATATTTCGGTGTTACGGTTACACCATCATCAGGGAGCGCATTACTTCGTGCTCCTCAAATTTACAGTTGAAATAGTCCATTAAATTACATCGATGAGTGGTTAATATGATGGTGGTGTGGCTGCATATATTAGACCTTTATTTGTTGTTTATTTAGTCATTCATTCATCATCCATTCCGTAAAGTCTTACGACAGTTCTATAGCCACTTAAAAAGCATAGTCTCTACACAATGAAAGTTAGTGCTGCTTCTTTCAATTTTCAGAATCCTCTCGTTTCCTTAGGGTCATCAGTGTCTTCCGGTCACTATTATAATTCCGTCTGTTTCCTTCAATAACGTCTTTAGGAAGCCAGTTCCTACACAAGATATGATCATTCCAGATAATCTTCCTACTTTTTATTGTATGGAGAATATTTCTCTCCAACTTGACTCCACGTAATACTTCTGTCTTCCTCACACGATCGGTCCAACTGATCTTCTCCTTCCTTCTCCAGCACTACATTCAAAACTGTTTATTTCCTGATCTACTTCGAAATGTCCAACATTCAGCGCTACACAAAACTATGCTCCAGTTGTAGTAATTCGGTAGTTTCTTCCTTAAAATTAAGGCTAATTTCTTAGTGAAAAGTCTCTTCTTTTTGAATGCCGCTTTTTTCATGACAATCTCGGTTTTAATTTCAGGTGAACATTTTGAATCATTTGTCACCACGCTACGTAAATATTTGAAATATTCCACATTTTCCAGTAGTTTTTGTTCTATCATAATTGCTATCATCCTCTTCAACACGGGTGCGTCTTTGTGTAGCTTACTGTCTGTTTCTCAGGGGATCTCAAGTTCTTACATTAGGGTAATTTACACGGAAGGTCACTACAAGGCCGGCGATCGACGACTACTGGCCGACACACGTACACATGTGCATTTCTGGTCTTTTTTTTAAATTTATTTGTAGCATTTCACTTTAGTTCACAGCACTGATGAGCGATTCACATTTATTTTTGTACAACAATCATGTGCAATAGTAAAATGTTAATATGCATGACCAAGACATTTGGAATACATACAGTTGACTATCACTTTGTTTACGTAATAGTACAAATATTAGAATTTTAAGTTGACTGTGTGTTCGTTAAACTCGAAATTTAGCTTCCTTTACATTGATGTCACATGTACCACTTTCTAATCGAAATGTTGTCGTAAATTGTCCAATTTTAACTGAGCACCTAAACTTTGCATTCGCGCTGATCGAACTGTCAAGACGGAGTGTCTCCTGTCGATTATACCTTTTAAATCTTACAAACCAAATACCCCCACATGTACTAAAATGATACTATTGGCTCAGATCCAAATTTAGAGAAACCCCATTGGCCGAATTTAACTTTTTGGAAAGGCAAGCCTCTTTGGCTGCGCTAATTCAAGTCAGTAGACTCCAAACGGATGATAAACGAACAGTTAGGGTGTTGCCCACTGACACTTCCTACTGAATGAATTATGTCCTAAGCAGTGTCAAAGTCTTGGTTTTCACTCAGAAACAGCCAGCTGCAAAACTCCTAACAATTTGACAGCTGGGGGATATTCTGCTCAGGCTCAAGCTTTTGAATGCCTTAACTACACTCACACACTCCTGCTGTTTTCCTTAGTTATGTTATGCACAGCCGAAAGTAATTAAACTCAAGGAAACCCGTTCAGGGTTTGAGCCTGAATCACATATCCATTTAAGGTTTTGAACCCTGAAAGATCGGTAACATAATTTGTACTGGGGATGGATACCTTGAGATTCTCCTTACCATTCTCTCCTCCCCTCCACATTCATTTCCATTTCATAGCGTCGTCGAACTTAATTTGGTCCCTCAAACATGTCCTACCAGTATCGTTCTTACTTAGCGAGTCACAGACTTCCGTCTGTTCATTTCACAGTGCCATTTACATTTATTCTTATTCTGAAGTCACCAAATCCTTCCAGAGCTTTCTTGGTAAGGTTAGTTGAATAAGTTAAATAGAATCGGTGACGAACATCATCCATGTCTAATTCCTCTTCCAACCTTCACACCCATTGTCCCCCCCCCTCCCCATGTCCAATCGTATTTTAACGTTCAGCTCTGTGTGCAGTTTTTGTTCAACCATGTTCTTTCCCGTCAGTCGATAACATTTTCCTTTAGGATATACATTAGTTTGGTCCAGTTTACACAACCAAATATCTTCTACATATCTATAAAAGTTTACTCTCCTAACCCATATTCTTTTAAACCTAGATTGCTACTAAATACATATTGCGTGCTGCTAAGCCATTGCCGGTCCATGAAATCTAGAAGCGAAAGCAGAATTTCGGTATGTGAGCAGAAGAAGTGTTATTTGTATATAATAATGTTCAGGGGAAGACTGATCTGCATTGGGATTAAGTCTGAATGAAGCACGTGCTCCTGAAGACTGTAAAATAACAACGGAAGCCGACAGCACTTTGGATGAGCGTAATGTGTTTCACATGTGTTGATTTGGGGCTGATTATATTTTTCTAAATAACGCCCTATGTTCCGAAACACAAAAAATCCTACTTTTTGACATGATAGGGAATCAATTGAGATAACATATAAGAATATAAAGTATTTTTTAATTTTGTACTATGAACAAAAAATGCACAATTATTTCACCAATTATCACACTCCTACATGGTTGTTCGTCATAGTACAAAATAAAAAAAGCCTCACGGTAGGTGTATTAGAATAATATAATGTCAATTGCCACAACTGTAACTAATTCTGATACATGCATATTTTCATTAACATATTTAACCTTCTGGACCTTGTCAATGATCTAAGTTCTGTCAAACCCACAATTTTCCGAGACGTAGTTTGGATTAATGTTCGATCTCAGTGGCCGCGTGGTCTAAGGCCTGGTTCTGCGGCCGCTTGCTTTCTGGGATTGTGGGTTTGTATCCCGCCGCTGGTTTGGATGTACGGCTCTTGTCAGTGCTGTGTGTTGTCAGATACGTTGGGCTGATCACCTTTCCACAGGAGTCCTACCGACTGTGGTGTGTCTGAGTGTGATCGCGAAGCAACGATAACGAGGAGGTCGAGATTTAATGGGGGCTGTTGCACCATGAAAATCAAGGTTGCGTTTGGTGAAACTAAGAGAGTGGAAAATATCATAAACACTGTTAAAATTAATACCAAATAGTTCATTTACAAATTTATTCATTGTTTACCACCTACTCTCAATTTCTTTTGTTGATATTCCTGCTTTATTTTTGAAAAGTAGGGTTTCATTCTCATACCACATATAGATTGTCAAGATTGGTATATGCAGTCAATACCTCAGTCATTGCGGGTATATGTCACAAAGAAATCTACCAAATGCAGTCACATTCAGCATCTGTTTTTTTAAGACAACTGTAAGAAACTTACTGTACTTGCTGCGGGAAAACACAACACTAATGGACTAGCCACGACTTTGATTTATCATTGAATAATAAAACTGCTTACGGAATATGAAGTTGACTACTGCCTCTGCTAAACGTTTGTAGCCTAAAATATTTTCTCTATGTGGTTAGTGTAATGATTTTTGCAGTCATTTAAGACTTAGAAGCTTTGAAATTTAGGGCAGTTATTGAATTAGTATGAAAGTAAAGGGAGTGTCCTAATGTAAGTTAAGCCTACTCTCACCGTATATTTCAGGAGATAATGTTGGAACTTCAAAAAACATCTTTGCAATTGGCCGGTAGCCGTGATGATAAACTGATCACGAAAAACAAAATAAGAAGGAATCAAGGAAGGCATATTCTTAGTAGAATAAAATAAATACGAAACTATTGGTGCATTTATCTCAGTAATTAACCAATTTGATGCAAAGGAGTTTTGTTTTAAAATGATTTTATTTCATGCCTCTACATGTTTCGAGCATATGTACTTATCATCAGGAGGTCAAAATTGATACCAGAGGCCGTGTAATGTAATTTTGACCTCCTGATGATGAGCACATGTGCTCGAAACATGTAGAGGCATGAAATAAAATTATTGTAAAACAAAAATTTTGTGCAACAAGTTGGTTAATTACTGAGATAAATATACTGAGATGCACGGTCAGCAAAACGTCAAAATATTGGTGCATGTTATGAATGACCCATTGAAATCCTTAGAGGCTTCTTAAAATTATTCGATTTTTTTTTCATAGGACACCCCTTTGTGTTATCAACTAAAAGAAACAAAATAGTCTCTGGTTTCAGTCAAACGCTACAAGATATATTTATTTTATACTAATTTGACACAGCTTTGGGTCAATTGAAAATCATAAGGCCATATTTACAAAACCCAGAATAAGGTATATGTAATTTAAATAATATTTACCTACTATGGGAACACATGAACCTTACAAAAGTGTATAAAGTAGTATAAAATGACAGGTTTTATTTTTAGAAGATTTAAAATTTAAGATAGTAATGTTTTTAAAACTATCAGCTTAAATTATAATATTGTAAATGTATAAAATTTTTATTTTAATTTCGTTTCAGCTTCGACAGTTGTGTAATATCACACACAACCTTTATATTTCACAGGCTAAAACCAGTAATTTTATATTATTTGAATACTATTGTAAATTTTACTGGATCCCATATTACTTAAATATTATTTCCACTACATGTACGTTATTATGGGTTTTGTCAAGATGGCCTGATAATGTTCAATTGACCTAGCCATGATGTCAAGATAATATCGTATAAATACATACTGTTGTGTTTGACTGAAACCAGAGACTATTTTGTTTTCTGTTAATTAAAAATTGTCACTTATACCAGTATAATATATGGACAATAGCACTAAGTGTATAACGTAAATCTGAGGCGCGTTCTTGCAAAAATTTCTGCAGCAGAACAGCAAAATTATTACATTTTCTGAATTTGTATTCGTAGCCTTATTTATCCAGTATGCAACGCGCATATGCCATATTGACTTCTGTAGCCGGCCCGGCTCTGTAATACTTTCCCACATTTTGCCATAAGGGGAAAATTTAAAAAAAAAAGGGCTATAAATATATTCTCTACAAATTGTGTCTGCAACATTTTTTTATCCTGAGAACAACTGAGCGACGTATCAGCAATGTACATAGGTCTTCATGACAAATACCATTTATCCTTATTATATTTCAACGAAACTTGAATATTCTCGACAAGTTTTCAGAAATATTCAAAGATCATATTTCATGAAATTCCGTCCAGTGGAAGCGAGTTGCTCCATGCGGACAGACGGACAGAAGAACGAACAGCCGTGACAAAACTAATAGTCTCTTTTCGCAATTTTTTAACGCGTCTAAAAATGAGAAAATTATAAAATCGAACAGCTGGCTTAGAGCTCCACTAAATAATTTCGTCAAGCCTTACATTGCCTGAAACCCAGTCGAAACAAACAACGCACAACATCCTTTAAATTACATTACGCACTTTATCAATAGCAGTTGCATTGATATTCATCTCTAGTAAGAAGTAAGAAATCCATAGCGTAGTGTAGGCTGTTTCTCAGCGTAGAGACTGCTCTAATTAGTTGCACTACAGTATTTATGTATGTTCGTCAAGCATAGTCTAGATAAAAACGTATAAACGCACTATTTCGACTTTTCTGCCCTTCTGAAGGAGTCCTAAGAAAAACACCAAACGTATAATAAAATTAATTTCGTAAGGTGCCCAGTATTGTAAAGGAATTCAAGTATTGCGACAGAGTTTGTGGAGCCTTCGGAATCCTTATTCCCAGACTTTCTCTTTAATTACGTAAGACCTGCTTAACGTTATTATTTCTTTAATATCTTAGCTAATAAACGCTTTTGAGAAGGAAACAACTGTGTCCCTGGCCATAAACAGGCACCTCTTTTAGTAAAATTCAAGTTGCTATGTTCCGGAGACCGGGCTTCATTGGTACCAGGATGAAGTCCCTTTGCATTTTCCATAGCTGTAGAAGAGGTGGTTTGCCCAGCTTAGTGGATTTTCGGAGTCAGCGCAGTTCACAAAAATTGTCGTAATTTAGGAAGTGTGTCATCCCCGTTGTGTGTGTGAAACTTGGAAAATTGTATGTAGTCAAACACAACTGTGTCACATGAGGTGTATTTAATGACTATGTAATGGACAACTACATGTTTCGGCCTTTACTGGCTATCTTCAGGTTGTCTTAGTAAAGGCCGAAACATGTAGTTGTCCATTATATAGTCATTAAATACACCTCATGTGACACAGTTGTGTTTGACTACATACAATTTTCCAAGTTGTCCTAGTTTATCTGTATACAGAGCTTACTCAGTTGAAAACACAAAATCATGGTCTGGATTATTATAATGAATAAAATATTAAGTCGCTGGTAAGAGAAGTACGCGAACATCCTTGCCGATGAAGATTTTTACATATTGTCTTTCGTTTTACATAATGTAACATGCACTAAACTAAACTAAACTCCGTGGCCTTAGTCCGCACGCGAACTATACCGACAGAGCGACCGCCGCCGGTCGGCGAAGTTAGTGCCAACTTTTGCGGATAGAGGGGTGTCACGTGGTCAGCGC
>Ga0123354_10012114_pt1 | contig 13353 bp, 12 predicted proteins | sample TergutLab28metaG_2_FD_97872 | JGI IMG/M metagenome (GOLD analysis project Ga0123354, IMG submission 97872) | Labiotermes labralis P4 segment gut microbial communities from Petit-Saut dam, French Guiana - Lab288 P4 | ecosystem: Host-associated > Arthropoda: Insects > Digestive system > Gut ...
CCACATTATTTAATTATACAAAAAAGAACTTAATTTAACAAATTTATCCAACTGGATTTTTGTCTAAGACTAAGTTCCTTTTGTACTATTTGAAACTGGAATTTAACTTTTCACTTCACAAATTAGTAACAAATAAAATTTTTTCTTGTTTTTTCTATTTGATTATGCTATAATAAAATTGATTATTATGTGATATATAAAGGAGGATTATGAATACCGATTTTAGTCCAATACTCAAAAAACAAAGAGAACTCTTTAATACAAACGAAACGAAAGATATTGAATTTAGAATTAACTCATTAAAAAAACTGAAACAGGTAATTAACAAAAAACAGGCTGAAATTACCAAAACTTGCATGAATGTGCTAGAAAGACCTGAATTTGAAGTTTACTTCTCTGAAATAATTCAACCAATCGACGAAATAAATCATGCTATAAAAAAGCTTAAATCTTGGTCACGACCAAAAAGGGCAAAAACGCCACTAATACATTTTAAATCTAATAGTAAAATTTATTCTGAACCGTATGGAATAGCCTTGATAATAAGTACATGGAATTTCCCTTTTAACCTTACAATCATTCCCGTAATAAGTGCAATAGCTGCAGGCAATTGTTGTATTATAAAAACATCTGAACTTGCCCCAAATGTTGCTAAATTAATTGATGAAATAATCAAGGAAAGTTTTGACGAAAAACACTGTACCGTGATTCAAGGTGGCATTGAAGAATCTACAAGTTTGTTAAAAGAAAAGTTTGACATTATCTTTTTTACTGGAAGCTCAAATATTGGGAAAATTATTGCACAAGCTGCAGCAATTAACTTAACACCAACTATTTTAGAGTTAGGTGGTAAAAATCCTTGTATTATTGATAAATTGGATGAAGATAATCTGAAAACCGCAGTAAGAAGAATTGCGTGGGGTAAATTTATGAATGCTGGACAAGTATGTATAGCTCCAGATCATATTTTTGTGCAAAAGGATATAAAAGATGACTTTATTAAATTAATGCGAAAGCAAATTGAGGAGTTTTACGGAACTGCTCCACTTGAAAGTAAAGATTTATGCAAGGTTATTAACAAAAATCATTTTGATAGACTTGTTAGTTATTTACAAAAAGAGCAAATCTGCATAGGAGGTAACTATAATTCAACTACACTAAAAATAGAACCTACTATTCTAACAAATGTATCAATAGACTCTCCTGTAATGAAAAGCGAAATTTTTGGACCTATATTGCCAATATTTGAATTTGAATCTATAGATGAAGCTATTAACACTATAAAGAAATTTGAAAAACCATTAGCATTATATTTTTACTCTAAAAATAAAGATAAAGTAAAAAAGATTATTAACGAAATTCCTTCTGGTGATGCATGTATAAACGCTACAATATTACATTGTTTTTCATATTATCTGCCATTTGGCGGAGTAGGAAACAGCGGTATGGGAAGTTACCATGGCAAATGGGGCTTCGATGCATTTTCACATAGAAAAAGTGTGCTCAATAAATCTCTTGCCGTTGACTTTAAATTAGCATATCCACCATATAAAGATAAGGTTAAATTATTTAAAAAATTATACGGATATAACAAAAGAACACCATAGAATATAAAACATGGATAACAATATGTGTTAATTTATATTTTGAGCGGGCATGAAAACCCGCTCCTACTCACTATTTCAAAATATGTAATATAAAATTATTATTATACATCATATTACCAATAAAAGACTTATTCATGTCTGAATATAACTTTAGGTCTTTCATCATTGGTTGTAGTACCAACAACACCGCAAGTATAAAATATACTATTAGCACTCCCTTTAAACAGCCGAATATAATTCCACCCAATTTATTAAATTGTTTTATTATTGGTAACTTTGCAATTATATTAGCTAAAAATCTAAATAATAATAAAACTAATCTCGCCAGAATGTACAAACCAATAAACACTATTACTTTAATTATCAATACAGATAATTCTCCCGCTACTGCTTGCACTCCCGCATCTTTAGTATTTTGTATAAGATTGTCAATATAATCACCAAAAACAAGGTTTGTTTCTGTTTTATTCCCCTGCCCATCTTGATTATTTTGAGAACCAAGCTTATCTACAATAGTAGATTGTAATCTATCATTAAAATCCGTATGGTCTATTATGAAATTTGTTACTGGCCCAGTAAGCGTCCACGCAATTAAAATTGCTACAAAAAAGGCTACAATCGAATATGCCACCCCGATTAATCCTTTTTTATATCCCCTATATGTACAAAAAGCTATCAGCAAAACTATTACCACATCAATTATTATACTTACCACTTTATTTTCTTCCTTTCCTGATTTTGAAATACCGTAGTCCTTGAGGGTTGGCAGGTATACTTTTTAAAAAGTCACCGACAGCCCATTGAGGCCCATGGAGTCCCCGGAGGCTTGGAGGGACTTTTTAAAAAGTATACCTGCCAACCCTCAGGGACGGACGTTTATTACAAATTCACTATCTCCACATTATCCTTACAAATCACTCCTGCAATACCACTTGCCATTACAATACCCTTTATATCTCCACTAGCCATATAAGTTTTAATTAGCCAGCCATTTGTAGCAACAAACTCTGCTTCTGTTCCATAATTAACAGCAACAACCGTATCTTTTGTATAAATATCTTGTGGTAAATTCGACAAATTATATTTTGTAATTTTATTAGTAAAAATATTAAGCATTTCCAATACATAACTCGTTTTAAATAACCCCTCACTATTTTTTTCAACTGTTACAATATCATTCGTTGCTTCAATATCCGCAAAAATAACATCTGAAGTTATATCCTTTAATTTGTCCATATTGTCACCCGTTTTATAAATTGCATTATCATACATGCTAATTAATATGTTTTTATCTTGATACTTAATATTAGATATTATATTTGTTGAATTGCTGTTATATGGGCCAAGGATTGCATTTTGAGGGTCGCTTTTTGCAGTTTCTATTAGTATAACTTTAATATCTGTTTGAATTATTGTACCATTTACATTAACTTCCGCTATGCTTAAGTATTTATTATCACTAGATATATCCATATTTATTGCATACGTGTTTGGAAAGTATGTTTTAAATAATTCATTGCCTGCAGGATCATACAATATAACTACCGTTTTGTATCCAGTACTTACTTCCGAAACGCTAACGTAACCATTTTTATTAACGACTATGTTATTAATACTTCCATCTAAATCTTTCTGCCATACAATATTTTGGTTGTTAATCAAATATATTTTGCTTCCGCCCTTTTCTGCTACTGCTAAAAATTTGTTATTATCGGCAAATACAGGGTTTGATATTGTTATTTCTAAATCTTTCACGTCTTGACCAAAGCTGTTATATATTCCTAATAAGTTTTTATTCAATATAACTATGTTTTTATTATAGGCATAAACATTTGATATGTCCAAATTACTTAGTGGAATTTTGACTGTATTTTCAGATAAAACTTCTTTTCTAAAAATACTATAGTCAACAAAATTTCTAAAGCTATCATTTTTTTGATATATAATTACACAAACCGCCAAAAATACAATAATTATACTTAAAATTAATATTATTACTATTTTTTTTACTTGAATTTTTTTTGTTTTTAAGGCGGGGTCCTTGTCTATTATATTGAACATTTCGTATTTTATTCCTCCTACATATATTATTTATATCAATATTTTACAAAATTTGCAATAGGTATGAGAAGTATTTTTGTTTTCTTGTTACTCTTTAACATTTTAGCATGAAACTTCCGCCTCTTAAGTATAGTATATCTTTTAAAAAGGCTCCTCCAAGTCAAGGGGTAATCCGTATGCCTCAAAGGGCTGTCGTTCACCTTTTTAAAAGATATACTATACTTAAGAGGCTACTTTGCTGAAAACTGGTAATTAGTAACGTTCTCTTTACAAATTTTTTACCTATGATATAATAAAGCTGTTTAAGGAGGCCCTATGAGTTTATATAATGAAACAATTCAAATAATGAAAAAAAATAACATTCATGCTAATAAACATTTAGGACAAAATTTTTTAATTGATGAAAATATAGTTAACAAGATAATTGAAAGTTCTAATATTAGCGATTCTGATTTAATAATTGAAATCGGCCCAGGATTAGGCACTTTAACTAATGAATTAATTAAATGCGCTAAAAAGGTTATTGCCATAGAGCTTGATTTAAAGATGATTAATATCCTTAACTCTCGATTTGTAAATGATAAAAATGTTGAAATAGTACATGGTGACGTTTTAAAACTTGATTTAAAACATTTAATAGAAACTTCTTTTAAAACAGCAGCTTTTAAAAGTGTAAAAGTTGTGGCTAATTTGCCTTACTACATTACCACTCCAATAATTATGAAACTCTTGGAAGATGTTGTAGGAGCGACTTGGCATGCTACTCGGATTGAATAATATACAACCTCTACAATCAATTGTTGTAATGGTACAAAAAGAAGTTGCTAATAGACTTGTTGCAATCCCTGGAGATAAATTATCTGGTGCTATAACATATGCAATACATTATTATTGCAAACCTGAAATATTAATGGAGGTACCAAACGATAGCTTTATACCCAGTCCAGAAGTAGACTCTTCGGTTATAAAATTGAGTGTGCTAAGCGCACCTTCTATTACCGTATCCAATGAACAACTATTTTTTAGAATAATAAAACAAGCTTTTTCCCAAAGAAGAAAAACGCTTGTTAATGCTCTTGCTGATTTTGAAGGATTAACTAAAAATGAAATTACAAATATGCTAGAAAAGCTCCACATTGATACGAAAATCCGTGGTGAAAAGTTAACAATGGAGGATTATAAAAATATTACTGAGTATATTTGCTCTTTTAATCAGATAAAAAATTTTTAATTTCTGATATTATTTCTTCATTTTTAAAAAGGAAAAACAAATGACCACCTTTAAACTCAATAACTTTTGAGTTGCGAATTTTATTATGAGTATATTCTACAGAATTTTTGGGTAATCTTTTATCTTTATTTCCATATAAAATTAAAGTGGGAGATTTTATATTTTCAATTCTATCACTACAATTAAAAGAACGTGATGCTTCAAGTTGATTTTTAAAAGAATAATATGGTTGCTCAGATTTTGAAAATTTGGCTCTAATAAACTTAATCATTTTGGAAAATATCATTTTTGTTTTCTTTGTATAAGTTGTTGATGATACTAAAATTAGCTTTTCAATAATTTCAGGATGTTCAATTGCAAGATTTAAAGCAATTCGTCCACCCATTGAAAGTCCTAAAACGTTTGCTTTTTCAATTGAAAGTTTTTTAAGTAATTCTAAAACATCATTTGACATGTCTTCAATTAAATATGATTCTTTTGGTTTATCGGATAATCCCGCACCTCTATTATCAAAAACTATTACTTTATATTTTTGAGATAATTCACTTAACATCGAATTAAAAATTTTATGGTCAACACCAAGTCCAGCTATGAGAATTAAAGCTTCACCAGACCCATGAATTTCATAATATAAATTAATTCTATTTACTTCTATAATTGGCATTATTTAGCTCCTTTTTTACATAAAATTATTTATCTTCAGTTAGTTATTTTAACTGTTTTTTCTCCCAACCTGGAATTCCGCTTCTAGTAATAGCTCCAAATAAATTTTCCTTAACACGAGGAATATCTTTTTGTAATTTTTCTATTAATAACTTCATTTCTTCCCTTTTGGAATGTCCATCTATCGGACAACACTTAGACATTACCGCAATATTTTCTTTTTTTATAAACCTCTTTATATCTTTTTCTAATAAGTAGATAAGTGGTCTAATTACTGTGATTTGTGTTCTATCCATGTATGCGACTGGAGCAAATGTTGAAATTTTACCTGTATATAAAGTATTTAACATATATGTTTCTAAAACATCGTCTTTATTATGTCCTAGTGCAATTTTATTACATTTTTCTTTTACTGCCACACTGTTTATTGCTCCTCGTCGTAAGTTTGCACATAGTGAACATGGATTTTTTTCTTTTCTTATTTCAAAAACTATTTCTTTTGCATTTGTGTTTTCAATAAAAAGTGGTACATCAATTTTATTGCTTAGCTCTGTTAAAAAGTTTTCATCAAAGTCTTCAAACCCAGGATTAATGCTTACTGCTATAATTTCAAATTTTTTTGGATAAAATAGTTGTAACTGTTTTAGTGCCATAAGTAGTGTGATAGAATCTTTGCCACCAGATAATGCTACGGCTATCTTATCTCCATCTTGTATCATATTATATTCTTCAATTGCTTTTCTAAGATTACTTAATATTCTTTGCATAATTATCATTCCTTTTTTTAAATTACGAAAAAGCGTTATTTCCCTACTTTTAAGAAAGCCTATCATATAAATCTTTTAAAATCAACTAATTTTTATAAAATAAATAACCGAATTGTTACTATTTAACACTTTAGCCTAAAACTTCCGCCTCCTTAAGTATAGTATAGCTTTTAAAAAGGCTCCTCCAAGCCTCCGGAGATTCCATGGGCCTCAAAGGGCTGTCGTTCACCTTTTTAAAAGCTATACTATACTTAAGGAGGCTGCTTTGCTGAAAACTGTTAAATAGTAACACTGAATTTATAAAAATTATAAAAATTTTTATAAATTCTTAAGAAATGGTTGACATATCGTCAAAATTATAGTAAGATATATAAGCGGTTGTTTTTCAGCAATCGTATTTTGGTGATATGGGCTATTAGCTCAGGTGGTAGAGCACTTGACTTTTAATCAAGTTGTCCCGCGTTCGAGTCGCGGATAGCTCACCAATATGGCCCGTTGGTCAATCGGTTAAGACATCGCCCTTTCACGGCGGAGTGAGGAGTTCGACTCTCCTACGGGTCACCATAAGTGCCTTCGGCAATGAATAATGAATGATGAATGGTGAATGATGAATAATTTTTAATAGGGCAGTGTCTCTGAGACACTTATGTATTATTCATTATTAATTATTTATCATTCATTATTCATTAAATTTTCTAAACTTATTTTTATTTCAAAATTAATTCTAAGGATCATTTATTTCAAGGTAATGTTAATTGCTACTTTAAATACTGCAACGAGTAAGTGTTGAATGGAAATCAGATAATTTATATTTATGAGAATTCTTTTATAAAATAAAAATTAGTCTAATCTTACTTTCGTCTTGGTACTTTAAAATATTCACTTATTGCGTGTATTTCTGCCTTCTTCTCTTTGCCATAATTTGTACTTGGAAAGTCGGAACGGTTATACAATTTTTGTACCGGATGATACTCTATAAGTTATACCGATATTCTTGCTATTTAATAGTTCAAAACAGTGTCTTGCAGATAATACACCAAAAGAGTTTTATAAAGGAGGCAAATTGATGGGGAAATTACAAGTTTTAGATTATGAAATAAATACAAAAATCATTAAAGATGAAGATTATGTATCATTAACAGATTTAGCTAGATATATAGATAAAAAAGATACATATTTAATAATAAATAACTGGACAAGAAGTACTAGTACAATAGAGTTTTTGGGATTGTGGGAAAAACTAAATAATCCCAATTTTAAACCTGCCGAATTCGACAGGTTTAGAAATGAATCAGGTAGCAATACTTTTAGATTGCCACCTCAAAAGTGGGTTAGTGAAACTAATGCTATTGGGATAATTTCTAAATCAGGTAGATATGGTGGAACTTTTGCTCATGTTGATATAGCATTAGAATTTGCAAGTTGGATGAGTCCAGAATTCAGATTGTATGTGATGACTGAATTTAAAAGGTTAAAAACATTAGAACAAAAACAACTAGGATGGAATTTAAAAAGGACATTATCAAAAATTAATTATAATATTCATACTGATGCAATAAAGAACAATTTAATTCCTTATGTTGTTACAAAAATGCAAATTGAGATGATTTATGCAGATGAAGCTGATATAATAAATGTAGCTTTATTTGGTATGACTGCAAAAGAATGGCGACAAAGAAATCCGAATAAAGAAGGTAATGTAAGAGATTATGCTAATGTTGCAGAACTTGTATGTTTAGTTAATTTAGAAAATCTAAATTCAGTTTATATAAACGAAGGTATAATTCAAAAAGATAGATTAATTAAACTTAATAAAATTGCTATCCATCAAATGAAGTTATTAACAACTGATAAGCGAATTCAAAGATTAGAGGATATTTCAAATGTTAAAATGATTGAAAATAAATAAAAAATTACTTTTATCTAATGGTTATCAACTAGGCAATACAGATGTTTATATGATGTTAGAAGATTTCAAACAAATTAAAATAACTACCAACATTAAAATTGTTGAGAGCGAATTGGAGTTTCGAAATTTTATTTGTTTTTCTATTGACTTTCGAACATTAGTTTGATAAAATAAGTGCGTAAGGAGGCTTAATTAAAATGGATGAAAATAAATTACAAGTAATAAGTAAATTTTTTAATAATGATAGTATTAGAACTATATGGGATAAAGAATCAGAAAAATATTATATTAGTGTAACTGATGTGGTTGGAGTTTTATCAGAAAGTAAAGATGGTAAAACTTATTGGAGAGTGTTAAAACATCGATTAAAAAAAGAAGGTAACGAGTCCGTTACAGATTGTAACGAACTGAAATTAAAAGCTTCTGATGGTAAATATTATAAAACTGATGTGTGTGATATTGAAGGAATGTTTAGAATAATTCAATCCATTCCTTCTAAAAATGCCGAACCTTTTAAACAATGGTTAGCAAAACTTGGTAGTGAAAGGATTGACGAAACATTTGACCCTTCTTTAGCACTTCAAAGAGCAATTGATTTATATCGAGCTAAAGGTTATGACGAAGCTTGGATTGCGAAAAGAATTAAAGCATTGCAAGATAGAAAACAATTAACTGATGTTTGGAAAGTTGGCGGGATTCAAGAAGGATTAGAATATGCTATATTAACAAATGAAATTTATAAAACTTGGTCAGGAATGACTGCAAAACAATATAAGCAATTCAAAGGATTAAGAAAAGAAAGTTTGCGTGATAATATGGATAATATCGAGCTTATATTAACTGATTTATCTGAAGAAGCTACTAAAATGATTGCTCAAGAAAAGAATCCAAAAGGATTAAAAGAAAATATAAAAACTGCAAAAGATGGTGGAAACGTTGCCAAAATTGCAAAAGAAGATTTAGAAAAGAAGATTGGTAAAAAAGTTGTTTCTTCAGACAACAAATTAAATTACCAATACATAGATGAAAATAATAAAAATTTAATCGTACGGTTTACGAATCACCAATATTAAGTAAAAGAACCCCAGTAGTCAAAATTTGACTGCTGGGGTTTTGAAACGGAAAGGATGTGGGTGTTATCACGTCGTCTTGCGACGACGCCATCGCTTTACCGTGCTTGATGTGCGGTCTCTCAGATAGACTGGATACCAACACATCCTTTGGATGTTTTTCCATTGCGTGATTAAAAACCACGAGATGGAGAAGCCCACTACCACGGCAAGTACAGTATACATCGCTACTACCCATATGGAGTTTGTGGGTCCATATGTGACCCCAACAACTTTACCATTATTAATGGTAATAACCGCCATTTCCAACGGCTGCTGTAGTGGGGCATAAATTTCCCGAGTGTAAGTGTGTTCCCCATATTTCCGTGGCTTACTTTCACCAACACCATGTTGCAACACCATGCCACCAGTTGACGAAATTTCCCATACTCCTTCTTCAAGAGTCGAATGGGTCTCTTTCGTCGGTTGTGCGATATCTAATGATTGCCACACATACCGCCCACATATCACTGCAACCAGAATAGACAATACCAATGCCCATACATGCAAACTCCGCTTCTTTCTCATTTTTTCCTCCTATTTAGGGTTGTACTACATTTTTATATGATTAACCAATCATTACTGATTGATACATAAAGGAAAAATATATATAAAAGCACAAAGCTATACTTCTATTATACCACGGTTAGTATAAAATTTCAAAATTTTTTAAAGCAATTGCTATATTTTTATTGACGAAACTCAAAAAATATGGTAATATATGTGAGTAATTAACAAGCCGCTGTAGCTCAGTTGGTAGAGCAACTGATTTGTAATCAGTAGGTCGTCAGTTCAAGTCTGACTAGCGGCTCCAAATAACAAACCTGGAAAACACTTAAATTTCAAGTGTTTTCTTTTTTAACTTTAAAAAGTAATGCATGTGAAGAATATATCCATTTTCTAAATAATTGTTTTTTAAATAATTATATGGTATATTATTGAATAATCGGAGGTAAAGGTAAGTATGCAACACGAAATGAAATTAAATGAAAAACCCTTTAACAATATAAAAAATGGGGTAAAGCGAATTGAATTAAGATTATATGATGAAAAAAGACAAAAATTAAAGTTAAACGATACTATAAGATTTTATAAAGTAGATAATGAAGAAGAATTTATTGATGTAAAAATACAAGGTTTATTAAGATATAACTATTTTAAAGAATTGTTTGAAGATGTTGATTTTAATATTTGCGGTCCAGCAAGCAACTTGACTGAAAAACTTGAAAATATGCACAAAATATATTCAAAAGAAGAAGAACAGAAATATGGAATATTAGCAATAAGTATGAAATTAATTTAAAAACTTCCGCCCTGTATTTGTGATACATGGTTATTTTGACAAATATTATATATTTTATGTTTAGCTAGACTTTTTTTTAAACTAATGATAAAATATACAAAAGGTGAAAATTTATGGCGAAAAAAGTAAAAATTAAAAACGTAAAAGTTAATAAAAGAAAAGAAAAAAAGCAAAGGAACGTCTTGGCAAAAAAGACTATTGTAATTTTGAACATTTTAGCTTTGCTTTTAATAGCTTTGCTTTTTAGAATTGCATATATACAATTTGTTAAAGGTAACGAATATAAAGAAATGGCATACCGAAACCAGACTTTAAATAAAATTATAAGTCCTAAAAGAGGCACCATCTTTGACTCAACTGGGAAAGCCCTTGCAATGAGTGCAGATGTTGATACTGTGACAATCAATCCCGGTCTTATAACAGTTAATAATTCTAACCCACAAGTAGCAGCACAAAAAACTAAGGAATTAAAAGAATCGGTTGCGAAAGCTTTTTCTGATATATTCAGCTTAAATTATACAGATGTTTTAAATCAAGTAAATAGTACTTCTTCAGTTGAAACTATAATTAGAAAAGTAGAACAAGACAAAATTGACCAGTTAACAACTTGGATGAAAAGTAACAATGTTTATTCTGGCATTAATATAGATGCAGATACCAAAAGGTATTATCCATACAACAACCTTGCTTCAAACTTAATTGGATTCTGCGGAACAGATAATCAAGGATTAGAAGGTCTAGAACTAAAATTAGATAACATTTTAACAGGGACTTCTGGGAAAATTGTAAGTGCGGCAGATTCTATCAGCCAAGAAATTCCAAATACAAATCAATTATACATTCCTGCTGAAAATGGTAGCGATGTAGTTTTAAGCCTTGACTATAATGTTCAAAGTATTGTTGAAAAATACTTAAAACAAGCTGTTGAACAAAACAAGTGTAAAGATGGTGGAAATGTTATAGTCATGAATCCTCAAACTGGCGATATTTTAGCAATGGCTACATATCCAAATTATAATTTAAATTCACCTTTTACAATAAATAGTAGCGTTTCTACTGCGGATTGGGACAAAATGAATTCAACGCAAAAAAGTAATGCTTTATATAGTATGTGGAAAAACATTTCCGTAACTAATGGATATGAACCTGGTTCTGTATTCAAAATCTTAACTGCCTCAATAGGGCTAGACGAAAATGTAGTATCTACAGATACCCCAAAAGACTTCTTTTGTTCTGGAAGCGAAACGGTGGATGGCGTTAAAATAAATTGTTGGAGAAGTTACAATCCACATGGATATGAAACACTTCGACAAGCATTTGCAAATTCTTGCAACCCTGCATTTATACAATTAGGTCAAAGAATAGGCGTTCAAACATTTTATAAGTATTTAAATGCTTTTGGGCTATTCGATATAACTGGAGCTGATGTTTCAGGTGAGGTCAATAGTAATTTCTTGCCTGAAGATAAGGTAGGACCTGTTGAACTTGCAACACTTTCTTTTGGTCAAAGATTCACAGTAACCCCGTTACAAATGATTACTGCGATTTGCTCGGTTGTTAATGATGGAATTTTAGTACAACCAAGAGTTGTAAAACAAATAATAAATACCGATACTGGCACTACTACAGATATTCCAGTTACTCAAGTAAGACAGGTTATTTCGAAAGAAACTTCCGAAAAAATGAAGTCTCTAATGAAATATGTGGTAACCAACGGCACTGGTATATATGCTAAAGTCCCTGGATATACCATTGGCGGCAAGTCTGGCACATCTGAGCCTGCACCTGGAGGAACAGACTATGTTGCATCTTTTGCTGCTATTGCTCCGTTAGAAGATACACAAGTTTGCATATTGCTTACATTATACGGTCCAAGTGATAGCAGTCACGAGGGCGGAGCTATTGCTGCTCCTGTAGTTTCTAAAATCTTTTCTGAAGTATTGCCTTATTTAGGAATAGCACCAGATAATGAAGTTGTTGAGGATTATTCCAACACAGTTTTACCAAATGTTACAAACAAAACTCTTACTGAAGCAATAAATACATTAACCAATGCTGGATTTAATCCCATTTCGAATGCTGAAGGGGATAAGAATACTTTGGTCGTTACGGATCAAGTACCAAAATCAGGAGTATTGCTTTCAAGTAATTCAGAAATATATTTATATACTTCTGAAAACGAAGCTCGAACTTCTGTTACTGTTCCAAATTTAAAAGGAAAATCACTTGCAGATGCCAAAAGTGCATTGCAAGCTAAAAATTTAAATATAATGTACAATGGCTCTGGTAAAGTATCATCTCAAGATATTGCTTCTGGCAAATCTGTAGAACCCGGTACAATAATTACGGTTACATTGAAATGATATTGTCACTGTTGTAGGGGCGAACATTGTTCGTCCTACACCATAATTATCTCGTTCTTCAATAATTTTATCAAATTCCTCTAGTCTCGGACGAACGATGTTCGCCCCTACAATTATCTCGTTTTTCAATAGTTTTATCAAATGCCCCTGGTCCCGGACGAACACAGTTCGCCCCTACAATTATCTCGTTTTTCAATAGTTTTATCAAATGCCTCTAGTCTCGGACGAACGATGTTCGCCCCTACAATTATCTCGTTTTTCAATAGTTTTATCAAATGCCCCTGGTCTCGGACGAACGATGTTCGCCCCTACAATTATCTCGTTTTTCAATAGTTTTATC
>Ga0123354_10012115_pt1 | contig 13352 bp, 10 predicted proteins | sample TergutLab28metaG_2_FD_97872 | JGI IMG/M metagenome (GOLD analysis project Ga0123354, IMG submission 97872) | Labiotermes labralis P4 segment gut microbial communities from Petit-Saut dam, French Guiana - Lab288 P4 | ecosystem: Host-associated > Arthropoda: Insects > Digestive system > Gut ...
AGTATGTATGCATACATACATACATACATACATACGTACGTACATGCGTACATGCATACATGGACAATGCATACATGCATACATGCGCGCACACACACACACACACACACACACACATACGAACGTGTATGTACGCGTGTGTGTAAAGTGGAACAAAATACACACTGCAGTACTGTCAGGTACGGCGGGTTGTTAAAAAAGTAAAAGTAATATAAATTATATTTGTTTTCGAAATTTATCAAGGTCTCTGAAAGCAATATATCCACCTGATGTGCGTCTAGCAGAGGAGCATTTTGTGCGTCAAATGCGGGAATTGAACATATCAAAGCCTACAATATGCCGGGAGTGGCTTTTAAAGAATCCTGGTGGTGGTGATCATATAATTATGATATAATAATAATAATAATCAATAGAAACAAGTCAAGGAGGCAAGGTAACCATATTGTGGAATCAACGAATACAAACTGACAGAACTATCCCCAACAACAAACCAGACATTATAATCCGTAATAATGAAAGGGGAACATGTATGTTAATAGACGTTGCAATCTCAGGAGACAGAAATGTGATTAAAAAGGAAGCCGAGAAGATTCTAAAATATAAAGATCTTACAACAGAAATATAGCGCATGTGGAATGTAAAAGCAAATGTGATACCAGTAATAATAGGGGCGACTGGGACTATTTCAAAGTCATTCAGAAAATACGTGAGCAACATACCAGGAAAACATGAAGTCAAGGAACTACAGAAAACATCCATATTGGGCACTGCACACATACTTCGGAAAGTACTAATGTAAAAATACAATAGATTCAACACTTAAATTAATGATATAAGCACCAAGAATAGTAACAACAGAATAGCTGCAACACTGTATTCCCTAGGGACATAGTTTGTCTCAGTAATATAAGTATAAATACCCTGCATAAAGGAGATGATGATGATGATGATGATGATGACGATAGTGGTAGTAGTAGTAGTAGTAGTAGTGGTGGTGGTAATAATAATAATAACTACCTTTGGGTCTAACACTCTCCTTGAGTAAAGCTTTACTTAGCCGGAGCTCGATTAGGTAGCCATAGGCCGAGTAGATTCCGAGCACCATGAATAAAGAATTTTAAGGTCTGTTGCTTTGTGATGGCCTCTTGCAGCCCTCTAATAACCAGTTCTCAGCAGTAAGCAGGAACCCTAACAGTAATGCTTGTGTTGAGCCGTTTAGATGGGCGAATGTGATGTGGACTTGTGCCAGTTTACAAACATAGCTGTTGGCATTAGTGTTACTGAAAGTGTGTGTGTGTTTGTGTGTGCGTGCGTACGTAGTAGGTTCACTTTTAAGGAGCCGTGAACACGACGGATCATTTCACTCCCAAATATTATACCGAGTTTTACTTGCCATCCTGAAAGCAGATCGTATTTGAAGTGCTAACTGTGTGTGTTACGTATTTGGTTAGTTAAATCACTTCTGGCCAATGTGAGCGATTTTTGTCACAGAGGCGCATTTTCTGTTGATATTACGTTACACAGTGAGGGACTGCATAATTTCTGTTCGTTGTACAGTTTTGTTAAGGTGGTAGGAGGATGTAATGTGGACGGCATGTGTCATATAGCACAGCGAAAAAGTTTTCGTTTACAGGAAGGTAATATTACAAATTATCTGTATTAACCTGGCTGAAGATCGAGGCCAGCGGAGCAGGGATAGCCTAGTTTGTATAGAGACTAGGTCACAGGCTGACAGGTTCGAATTCCGACAGGGGAAATTATTTTTTCCCTTCCTCATAACTTCGAGACCGGTTCATGGATGCACCCAGGGTCGTATTCAATGGGTGGCGGAGTTCTTTCCCGGGAGTAACGCAGCCGGGGTATGAAGATCTGGACTCCATTTATTGTCGAGGGTAAGAACAAGTGGAGCTATATCTCTTTCCCCTCTACATGCCTTCATTAACTGGACAGGGAGAACTTTACTTATCATAAGGTACAGTGGCAGTACTAAGAACCCCATGCGCCAGAGAATGGTGGGGGTATGAAAGGTAAGACTTTTCTTGAAAACAGATGGCTCTTGGATCCTCAAGAACTGTGCTGCTTGACGATCGTTAATATTGTGTTGGGGCATAGTCCATTGTGTGAGGTATTTGAAGTCTCACATTATTACCTGACACTTCATTTTCTCAGTCCCAGAATTTGCATAACAGTTTCAAATATATCCTGTCTCTGGTCACGCTGTAACATGCTTGGTGCTGTGTTCTCAGTATTGAGACGTATTTATTTCTTTTACTATTTTATCACTGTCTACAAGCTCAGCAGTTCCAAGAATTGTACTTCTCGCACCCCTACCCCCAAATGGAAATCAACGGACATTAAATTTTTGTATCTTGGAGGCTGGAAACATTTCATTAAAAATAAAAATTGTAGTGCCCCCATCTAGTTGGGAAACCTTAACGCCCAATTTTCCATTTGTGGAAGTAACGCAGTTTCTCGAGCTCATCTAGGCCACTAGGCTGACACAGCATATCGTTCTAATATCAACCGAGGTCGGTCTCTCGGTATAGTGACGAGCCAACGAGGTGGACTATCGAGGTCTCAGTGCCGTTCTATTCCCGGCAAGGGCAAGAGATACTAGTATTTCTTTCGTGGAAAGCATCAAAGCCGATTCTGGGGCCCACTCACCCTCCTATCCAATTGGTGCCGGGAGCCCTTTTCCAGGAGTAAAGCGAGCGGAGCCCATGGCTTACCACTCGTCTCCAGCCAATGTTGAGTTCATGAATACATGGAGCTCTGCTTTCACTCCCTTCCCTCTTATGTCTATTTGAAGGTCGGTCTGGAATAAGTTTGAAGCAGTCTTCACTGCTTGACACCAGATATGCGTAAAGAAGTTTGGTTGGTTCTCGGAGGAGTATAAGTAAAGAGGTTTGGTTCTGGGAGAAGTATAAGTAAAGAGGTTTGGTTCTCGGAGGAGTATAAGTAAAGAGGTTTGGTTCTGGGAGGAGTATAAGTAAAGCAGTTTGGTTCTCGGAGGAGTATAAGTAAAGAGGTTTGGTTCTCGGAGGAGTATAAGTAAACAAGTTTGATTCTCGGAGGAGTATAAGTGAAATGGTTTGGTTCTCGGAGGAGTATAAGTAAAGAGGTTTTGTTCTTGGAGGAGTATAAGTAAAGAGGTTTGGTTCTCGGAGGAGTATAAGTAAAGAGGTTTGATTCTCGGAGGAGTACAAGTGAAATGGTTTGGTTCTCGGAGGAGTATAAGCAAGGCCTTTTCTCACAATTTTTTGGTAAGACATCCCCGTTGTGCATTTATCTGATCATTAATAGAGTGGTATAATATAGTCTAACACAACTTTGTTACATGAACATTGACGAGGACATCGCTACATGTTTCGGCTTCAAGAGGCCGAAACATGTAGCTATGTTCTTTTCAATGTTCATGTAACAAAGTTTTGTTAGACTATATTATTACCCACTCTATTGATTATAATTAGGCCTCAGTAATATATGAAGGTTACACTGCAAATTATTGCCCTTAACGAGTTGTGCTTCAGCGAATTTCTGTAGCCTCTGATGCGCTATCCGAACTGATGTAAAAATCTTTAAAAACATGAAAGTGTCACAAAACTGATTTTCAACTTTCTACTTCACTTTCTATTCGCTACGCGTGATATCACGCTTCCGTCGCTATGTAAACGAGATCTGCGTTCTTCAGGAATTTTACGCAGCGTAGAATGACAATTCCGTACCGACGTTTCGTAACAACCTACCGGCCCCATCATACTACGCTGCGTAAATTTCCAGAAGAGCACAGATCTCGTCTCATATTCGCTTGCCTAAGCGCTGCTTCCACTGTTGTATTTTCAGTCAAATTTTTCGCGTGTTTGCCATCTCCCCTGTTTTATTTACAACGCGTGTTGCACTTGGTGGCTTTGATAAAGCGCTGCAGCTGTACAAATTTTCTCTCTTATTGGAACGTTTCGGGTCGGATTAGATCACAGCGTGGCCTTTGAAGTAATGCAGTCACACTGTGTTGTCTGCTTCACCCCTTCCGAACACGGGGGAGAGATCCTGATGGTTCTTTCCTCTTTCCTGGTTATTTGATCTCCTTGTTCACTCTCATTCGTCGTATCACGGAGACTTCCTCCTGTCTTCTATTCTTTGGTTTCGTCGATTCCATTTCCTTCCTGACGCAATTTGCATCGTCTCAAAATCACTTGCTCAAGGAAAAGTGGGGAGCAGGGAATCCCCAAGAAACTCGTTCTCTAACTTTTAGAAGGGTCATTCTTTCAGCTTACTGCAGGAACACGTGCTGCGAAATTGTTCGTTTGGAATGCAGTTCTTCTGTATTTGCATTCCTTACTTTATTGTGCTTCGTATGACGCCTGTTTATGACGTCTTCTAACCTTTCTTTGGGAAAATGTGAATTGGAGAGCTAGAGCGAAACAAGCATTACACCGATTGTGACGTACATACACGATTATTTGCAAATGAATCGAGTGATTTTTATCACGCAGAAGAAGATGCATACCGAAAACTAAGAAAATAAGGAATTTTATTTCAAAATTCCCAACAATGTCTTGAGCACTATACATGTTTTGCCCTGTAGTTTGGATTCCGTCTCTTTTTAAATGTAGGGGGCATAAAAATGATTTGAAGTTGAAATTCCAATGAATGTGCCTGTATCGGTTGACTGACGTTACTGCAGAAATTGAGTCAGCTTCAGTGAGTAAATTTTGAAGTATAATTAAATGAATTTAAACATTTATCTTATTAATTGTTGTTTTCATGTATGGAAATTCCATATGTTTTTCTTGTTGGCCTGTGGTTATAATACGTTGTTCCTAATTACAGACAGGTACTGTTTCCAGATCTGGTGTAAATTAAATTATCAAATGTCCTTTTAGTCCTCGCTAAATACTTTCAAAAACCTCTTCAGAATTACTGTAATATTTAATTTTTAATTTTTGTATATGGCATTGTACCCAGTGTGGACCTTACTTTATGGAGCCAAATCATGTGGCCTCATAATTTGTACAATTTCATTTATTCTTAGTTTATTTCATGAGTTCAGAGCCAATTAGTAATTATCAAACCTGCTGTGGCATTTCAAAAGTTTGCGATTTGACCAAACCGTTTTTATATATATATTCTGTGATTCTTAGAGGTAACGCCGGTTATTTGCCCAAGTGACATTTATTAATTCGTTTCTGTAGTGGAGAAGGAGTTTGTTCTCTTTGCGGTAGGAACTGAATTTTTATGTGCAATTCATTCGAATTTGAGACTTTAATGTTAAGTATTAACGTAATGCTTTTTAAGCAGTGAATAATAGGACTGTTGTTAAGCAATGAATAACGAAGTATGAAAGGGTGGGCCTGTGCTTGATTAAGCAGTGCTACACTTTGCCATGATGACGTGACACACACAACCCACGAAAATTTCAATCAAGACTGTCGCAGATCTGAACCCTTGCCTGTACTAATGCGAAGCAAGATTGTTAGCCTGTTCACCAGACATTCGTCATTTTTAGTGTTATGTAACTGAATACATCAATCTTTTGACACCCTCTCATGGAACCCCACTTCACCCCCCGTCTAGAATAAAAAATGGAAAAATAGTAATCTGTTGTAGTTTCCTACCTAAGATTGGACTTCTTATGACTCACAATTGTTATATGCCTAGTTGGATTTGTAACCTGAGTCATGCCTGTTTACCTTCCTAATCCTAGACACAGTTGGTGGCCGTCATAAAAGGCCAGCTTATGTTAATGCACAAAACATGTTCGTTGATCTAATCGCCCGCACTTTATAATCTTGGTACTCAGATCCCACAATTTCATATCCAAATCAAGTACTTTTTCCGTTGTTTATTGGATCAGTTTGTTTACCTTTTTTGGTGTAGTCAGTCTAGTGGCCGGACTGCTGAAGAGTTCGTGTTTCGAACCCGGGCTGAGGCAACAGATTTTATTCGTTTTTGCCAAATGTCCAGACAGGAAATGGGAGTAAAGCGGGAAATGGGACTGACAAGTCACCTTTATGTGATGCCGACGCTAAGAATGATTCGAGCTATACGTCCACTCACTGTATATGACGTCACAGCATGTACATGGACAGCTTTACCTTGTATACATAGCAGTTGTAGGAACGCGTATTGAAACATTGTTGACCTGTTTATTATGATCAGTGACAAACAGAAATCTGCCTTGGAGTTTACCGTTCGTACACGTCCCAGAGTAACTGACACGTTCATATGTAGAGTTTGAACGTGAAAATGCTAATTTGTGTGCCGTAAACACATACGGTACATCCGGAATTGGAATTCAATGTTATATCATGCCTGATTACTGATGGTCTTTATAAGGTTATTAGCTTCGTTTTTAAAACACCTTCCATCCTAAAGTGAGAAGGTAGGCTTTTGCTAAGATGCGTCTCTGGTTTTAATTCTTGAAAGAATTTTACAAAGGTTTGGCACAAACGTCTGACCATTGAAGTCAGCTTCAACTCCGTACATTTTATTCTCCTGAAGTACGTAACAAAACACGGCGGACGGGCGAATTTTTGAGGTGTCCGGCTTAATATTTGTGGAATGAAACTTTGCAGCCTAGTGGTTGTGTAAATATTTTCCTTAGCTATCAGTCTCATGGAAGCAAGTAATAGGTCTTTAGGTGGGCGTGTGATGTATGGTACAAGTGAACACGACCAACGTATCTGCGAGCAGCGTATTGCATATGATTTGTAGCCGAACTGTTGCAGAACTAGTGACACTGGGAAACTTCGAAATTGCGTCGTCAAGTTGAACATTCACAGCAGAATATGTGCCGAAGTCCCTACCAGATTCTTTGTAAAAATACACATAGATTGAAATAATAATATTATGCAGAACAGGAAAGGTAGTCTTTATGAGTTCTGCTTGTTAAGTTAGCCCATAATGACCTCGCATCAAAGTATCACTTAAGTAGATTTGTAATTACTATAATTTATCATTGCTTGGTGCTACAGTTAACATAGTCGTTTTACGTCGGGGCAATTTGTCTTTGCGTCTGTCTATCTGTAACGCCTGAGTGTCTTCAGAAATTAAGAGAAATGACAGGCCTACGATTTCACCGACTGGGTTAGCTCAGCAGCGTAACATTTCTCTCTAAGGCCCGATTGCCAACCAGTACCAGCGTGTAGGTTTTTCGTGGTTTTCTTCAATACGTGTTTAGTACCTTAAGATGAGAAGAACACGAAGAGCTCCGTAGGGACTGATCATGTTTCCTTTTCATATTGCTACAGCAAGATTACTTATTGCTGTTGGTAGTTGATGTGATGATGTCTGTGTACGGCACGAGGGCATATTGGGGGATAGAGGTGTTTCCCCACTCGTTCTTGAAATGTGCAACAGATTATGAGTTTTCAGCTTCATGTTCCGGCCTCTTTACCCTTGGGTAAAGAGTTGGCAGTACCTGTAGAATAACTAGTTGTGTAGGCCCCAGCGCCTCTTTCGACATTTGTGAGAAAGAGATACATCTTTTGCCCTTGCCAGGAAGTCAACCACCTTTTTAAGTATTTATGCCTGTAGTTCAGTCACTGCACTGACTGATCTACTCTCCTTGTCCGACATTTTCTATTGTTGGTAGTCGACATCCAAATTTTGGGCTGTTACACCACTGCATGCCAAATTAGCGTTCTGTGTTTTCTGACAGTGCTAGTGGGGATGGTTCAGGCACTACCATTATTTGTTCCTTCTTGAGCGACCGACGTTCCTTTCCTGCAAGAGCTCGGGATTCTTTCTTCTCTAACACCTCCCAGTCAGGTGCAGAGCCCACACATTCTCCTCAACAGTGGGTACGATAGGTTCTCGCAGTCGTCAAAAGGCTAGAGCCTGCATTTGACCACTCACCTGCATCTATAATCGCAGCCACAGGCATAGAAGCTGGGGCTAATTTTCCTTCGTTGCCAGATCTACACCACAAAAGGCGCATTCTGTCAATCAAAGCGGCATGAGGCAATAATGGATAGAACGACACATTTGGTGGGTGAGGACTTACGTTCCTCTCAACGGCATTTTCAATTTATTTCAATTTCATATTTTGAGAAGCTCGTTGAAAGTGAGGAAATAGTTATGCGGTAACGAAAACGTTTGCCATTTGTTGGTGAGCGGAACGTGGGATTCGTTGTCCAGGTCTGGCAACGTTACGTTGAACATCAGACTTCAGTTACTGTGGCCACTGTTGAAGTGTCGGCAAGTGACTTGTCTTCACGACCTCTGTAAGCCTTTGTGGAGTGTTTAGAGAGTTCGTTGCTAAGCTGCTAGTTACAAAGAGCTGCTGTATACATTTCTGCAGTACGTGTAGAACTGTATACAGCAGCAGCCCCTGTACAAGCCTCTTTTATTGAAGCATTATCATTTTACTGACTCCAAATAGCTTGTAAAACGTGGAGGCGCCGGTGTAGGAAAAGGAAGGGGTAAAGGAACCTAGAATCTTCATGTATCGCCCGAACTTCACTTCGTCGGCGAAGGGAGGGAAGCGATTTGAGAGTGAACAGCCTAATTCGGGTGGTGGTAATGGCGTGTAATCGGCAATGAGACCTTATATAGCTTAGCCCCTCGGGTCACAGGGTAGAGTAAAAGGCAGAAATCCGGACTTCCGGGTCTTTTCTCCCTCTTCGTTCACGTCCTGTATGTTGCTACCAGTAACACCACTTTCCTTTCAAAGGGATGGATGCTGTCATGGACATTGCATGTTATTTTTGCACACTCAGCTCCCGATGGAGCGTATGGCACATGAAACTCTCATTTAATTTATGTTATCAGATGTGCGACACTGTGTTGTGTCGCACTGTTTTCTCACCTAGTGTTTTAGCTTAATCATGTAGGTTTTTTTTTTTTTACACTTTCATTTTCCGGCTACAGAAGATGCGTGTGACACGTTTCCGTTAATATTTGAAAGCCTTGCTCGACATCAATTGACTGTTTATTAACGTCGCTTTCCTTTCGAAAAAAAAACATTAATAACGCAATTTTAATAAAGCTTCCCATGATACGAATGGAATAATCTGGCACGTAAACGTCGGTTTTGTATGCGACGAATACCCTTGTGGTTTGAGAGTTGTGTTGGTAGTGGTGAAAATTTTTCTCAGTGCATTGCATAGTTGGGGACCGCGGTAGCGCAGTGGTTAAGGTGCTGTGCTGCACATCGGAAGGTCGCTGGTTCGATCCCGGCTGGTGTCATTGGATTTTTCATTGACATAAAATCCTTCTGATTGCACTATGGCCCTGGAGTCGACTCAGCCTGTAACAGAAATGAGTACCAGAAGTATTTCCTGAGGGTAAAGGCGGCCGGTGCGTAAGGCTGAAAATCTACCACCATCCTGTGCCATTGTCACGAAATCTGGGAACCTTCACTTCCTGGAACCCTCTGGGCCTGTCCAGGCCTGTAATGGGACTGCTTTACCTTCATTGCATTGCATAGTTACACGGTTATATGGGAAATACTGAAGCCCATAGACCACTTGGAAGACCTAAGAGTAGTTGGGAAAATAATATTAAAAAGGGTCTAAAAAATAGACCAGTACGATAAATATGGTGGTCTGACTCAGGAGTTTACTGGTAGCCAACTGTTGTGAGCACGGCGATGAACTTTCAGTGGTCCATAAAATTCGAGGAATTTATTGTTCGTTACCTGCTCAGGAAGTACTCTGCACTTTCGAATTCGTTATTGTTAAAGATAAATTTTTCTGCTAGATTTTTGTCGTCGAAGTTAAGTGACTGCAGATAAATAAAACTTCCTTCTATAAACCTGGATGTGAACAAGAGAAAGGATTTGTTTAGAGAAAGTAGGCGCAAATAATAACTTATTCATTTGCACTATTTTATATATATACATGACCGTGAGCCGGCATAGCTCTGTCGGTATAGTAACTAGGCTATATGCTAGGCTAGACGATCAACGGATCGTGGATCAGACTGACTTCCGGCAGCTGCTGGGTCCTTCATTTACTCCAGAGCATTTAGTCGGACTCTTGAGGTCCTCCCAGCCTCCCATTCAATGGATATCAGGGGATCTTTTTCCCGCGTGGCGAAGGGGCGGGTTTTTGACGCTGATCGTTAACCTCCATCTAGTGCCGTGGTTAAGAATAAGTGGAGCTAAACTATACCTCAGTTCTCCTGTGAATCAATGGCGCGCACAGGTTGCTATATATACATATATAAATACACAGATATACGTATATATATATGTGTGTGTGTGTGCGTGCGCGCACGCATGTTTGTAGGGTGGCTTTTTTTTCTGATTGACCGATACGCGCCGGCCAATCACTCCCCACGACGCTCTGGCAGCGTTGCGTCTTATTCCACGTTCGGAGAGGTTGAACGGCCGATGACGGAGCTAGACAGATGATCGCAGTGACAATAACCAGTGTTGGACCAGCGCTTATCGGTCAAGTAGGGGAAAAATACCCTATAATTCTTTACGTGGCACAACAGCCCGAATTGGGCCTATGCCGTCTCGTTCGAACCCGCAATGCCAGGTGCCGTGGACTGCACTCATGTATCTTATACACACACACACACACACACACATATATATATATATATATGTGTGTGTGTGTGTGTGTGTGTGTGTGTGTGTGATGCTTGACCCATGTCATTTGTCACTTCTCATGAACGTAAAAGTGCCTTAGACTGACAAAACATTGAGCTTTGGGCTACATAACATTGAATGTCAGTAATTAAGAGCGTACTTCTGTCTATCAACGACTTAAGATAACATATCCGTATGCTGCAATACAGAAGCAGTAATTAGACAGTCCTCAGTGCTCCAGTGCCGAGAAGCAAACCAGAACGAACTTCCGAGGCTTTAAATACAACCAATCAGCAACACGAAGAACCCGCTCGAGTTGCACGTTATTAACCGTACAGAGTGCGGGCAAACTTAACAGATCTCTTAATAGGATTTGCGCTGGGGTTGTGAGCCGCTCAATTACTCCTCTCCCTTCACAGTGCAACACTTAGCGCGAGGGGGGGAGGGGGGGGGGACTGGCCACATGCAAAGTTGTACTGTAGTCCCTTCCGGAATGGGTCTTCAATACTTAATGTGACCTTTTTACTACAACGTTCCTTCTACCGGTGTAATTCTTTATACTAAGTTGCTCAATATTTCAGTTCGCCGTCATCACCGCCACCATCACCACCATCACCATCATAATCATTGTCGTTATCACCTCGCGGTTCATGTTTTTAAAGTCCCTGTCACTCTAGTCTTTGTAAATGTAAATTTACTGCGTACTTTTCCATCAAAAGAGAAATACAAATATAGCGGTAACAAGACTCTTCCGGTTGTGAGTGCTGTTATGTGCCTGATGTTGTACTTTGACTTAACGTTTGAATTTGATGTGTATTGGACCATGCATCATCTTGATAACTGAAGAATAAAACCCAACTAGATGCCACTTATTACTTTATTATGCTTATGTTAGGCTTAACATGTTTGGGGCACCATTATGCCCATCATCAGGAGCTCACGACGATGGCGTCTGGTTACCACATAGGCCGTCTGGTTCTCGAGTAGCTGCTGGTTGGAAGTTAAGTGCAGGCAGGATGGATGAGTGTCCGGACCGAAGGCTGTGTTACAGCCTAACATAAGCATAATAAAGTAATAAGTGGCATCTAGTTGGATTTTATTCTTCAGTTATTTGACTTAACGTATTAATCATTTAAAGTGCAGTGGTAATAATGCATGTCTCTACATGTTTCGAGCACATGTGCTCGAAACATGTAGAGACATGAAATAAAACTTATCGTGAAACAAATTTTGTGCATCAAGTTGGTTAAATACTGAGATAAATATACTGAGATGCACGGTCAGCAAAAGTCAAAAAATGACCAAGCATGTACATAGGTCTTTATGTTAAATACGGTTATTCTTGTCAGATTTTAATGGTTCTTGAATTTTCTCAACAGATCTCCGGGGAAAAAACCCAAATATCAAATTTCATTAAAATTCGTCCAGTGGGAGCCTTGTTGTTCCATGCAGACGGACGGACAGACAGACATGACGAGGCTGATAGTCGCTTTACACAATTCTGCGAACGCGCCAGAAACAGTCCCTTAGTTCCTTCTTTGTCAGAGTTCTGCATATAATTTCATGACGTGTGACTGCAGAGCAGTTGATGTGCTTTGGAATTAAGATGCTGGCCGTTGGAGTTTTCTTATAAAGGACAAGGTAGAAGCTTGAAAAAGACGGTCATCATGTGGGTAGATTTGGAGATGGGGGCAGGATGGCAGCGCACTCATTCTCGGTAAAGACGAGGGCGCCACCATCAATCCACTCCGTTTTTCCCTGATGTCCGACAGATCTCTTAGGCCTTCTTCCTTTCTTTGCTCTTGGTGCAGTGGACTAAAAGGCTAATGGTCCCAGTGGCAGGGCCTGTCTGTGGTGGCCAAGTAAAGTAAACTTTGCTACATAGCAGGGAGGAAAACAGTTTAATGGAATCCTCGGACCTTTGGGACCATTAAAATGAAATACTGGAGTAGTTGAGCAAAGGGTAGCACCCCCCCCCCTCCAACACACACACACACTTCCCATTCGCATACTCACACAATCACACAAACTACACTGTTAGAGTTTCTCTCTATTTTAGTAAAGGATATGACGGACTACGTGCAATAGTGATACATGGCATTGACACTCCTGCAGCAGCAGAAACCTAGGCGAATTGTGTAAGCAAGGGGTTTCTTCTGATAAAAGCCAGAGGCGTGTAACACGCGTTATTTCTACTAATATTACTTAAGGCTAAAGCACTTCGTGCTTTAAAATGCAGCCCGGACACCACTCCAGCCTAACCGAACCTAACCTCCAACCTACAGCAAACCAAGAACGAAACGACCAATGTGATAATCAAATTATAATCGCGAGCTTCTGATGATGGGCATAGTAGTGCCCGAAACATGTTGAGCCTATAAGAAGTACAATAAAGTAATAAGTGACGTCTAGTTGGTTTTTATTCTTCAATGTGATTTTTCTTAATTTGTAAGGAAACGTAAGTGATTCGTTGGGAATACATGTGCAGAGGGCTTGCCTGTTTATCGTTATTCTCTCGTTATGTATTAGAGGTGTTAGGTACCAGTATGACTCCAATATGGTAAGAAAAACGGAAGTAGGACCTATGCTTCAATCGGTATTACATCCTCCGTCGTGACGAAAAGAATGATACAACTTCCTGCATATTTTTGTAATCGTAGAACTGTAATAAGTAAAGCCAATTGTTGCTAAAGGAGACCGCCTCTGTGGTCTAGTGGTCAGAGTTTCTGGCTACAGATACAGAGGTCCCGGGTTCGATCCCCGGCGCTACCAGATTTTCTGAGTAGTAGTGGGTCTGGAACGGGGTCCACTC
>Ga0123354_10012117_pt1 | contig 13351 bp, 14 predicted proteins | sample TergutLab28metaG_2_FD_97872 | JGI IMG/M metagenome (GOLD analysis project Ga0123354, IMG submission 97872) | Labiotermes labralis P4 segment gut microbial communities from Petit-Saut dam, French Guiana - Lab288 P4 | ecosystem: Host-associated > Arthropoda: Insects > Digestive system > Gut ...
ACACACACATTACACACACACACACATTACACACACACATAAACATCCCCCACACACACACACACACATATTACACACACACATTACATACACACATATACACCCCCCAAACACACACACACACACTTTACACACACACAAACACACATACACACCCCATACACACACATACCCACCCCCCCCACACACACACACATTACACACACACATAAACATCCCACACACACACACACACAGAAACACCACAGAATTTTAGGCAAATTAATACTACCACGTATTTATGTATTTACTATTATTTTGTACTTCATACAAATTAACTGGCTGTTAGAAATTAAAAAAAAACATTAACGTGATCCAGATATTTGAATGGAAGCATCACGATGTGCTCTTAACGTAATATAATATTATATAGTGTACGTCAGCACAATCACTTTATTACTCAAGGTAATTATAAGGCTACATGTTTCGACTATAACTCGGTTATACTCGAAACATGTTGCCTTGCATTACCTTTATAATAAAGTGATTGTGCTGACGTACACTATATAATATTACATTACGTGATCCAGATATTTAAATTGTAACTGACAGGTCCAACGACTTTTGCGTATACTTAGGTTTATAGTGATATTTAATTTTAATCGAATGCCTGTCATCAGGACGTGGCGCGTACTCGAGTTCCGGATCAGGGAGACGGCCTTCACCAGCGGAGGCCATCTGTGAGTGTAATAATGAAGAATATCCTTTGCAGCGACTGGAACCCTTTGTCTCAGGGTGGAAACAAGTGGCAAGCTCTTGTGAACGCGGTAATGAACCTTCGTGTTCGATACAACGCGGAGAACACCCTGGCTACCTGAGAACCCATTAACTTCTCAAGAACGACTCTTCTGCATGGGTTTAATGACAGGCACGTGGCGAAGACTGTAGTGCAGCCAAGAATATTTCGGTTTAACTCTAGAGAGCTTCTTGCATAAATACGTAGGTTATTCGGAAAGTAAGTACCGTCTGCGCATATCTCTCGCGCATCCTCGGGACTGTCACTTTGCGCATGTGTAGTGACTTCCTCTATCAATTGAGAAGGCACAGACGCCATTTCGTGAAATTCGTGTTGTGTTTATGTTTGTTCCTGTGCGTTAAACATGTTTAAGACAATTGAAGGGGCAGCCGACTGTGAAATACGGTTTATAATTCGTTTTTTGAACGCTAGGAATGTGCTACCAAGTGAGATTCATCACCAGATCTGTCAATTGTATGGTGACAATGCGATGAGTGATGGCATGGTTAGGAAATGGGTTCGGATGTTCAATGAAGGGCGAGGGAACGCGCACGATGAGGCGTGAAATGGGCGTCCATCTTTGGTGAATTATGATTTGGTGCGTAAGGTCAACGAAAGAGTGCGTGACGACAGAGTTTCATGATTTCTGATCCGTCCTTGCACTTTCCTCAGATTTCAAGGACTCTACTCTATGACATTGTCAGTAGTGGCTAACATCGCAGGCGGCCGCATTCAATGAGGAGGGTACACAAAACTTGTGCCCCGCTACGATAAGTGCATCAATAATGGCGGCGAATATGTGGAAAAACAGTTTGAAGAATGTAGAATCTGATAACAATAAAATTTTATACGAAACCTCACTCGATTTTTTTTTTACAGCGAAACGGTACTTACTTTCTGAATAAGCCTCGTATATCCGACAGTTTTTCTCATACACCAAATAAATGAAGATTCAAAGGCCAATGTTTCTGTGTGAAATGCGTTAATAATAGCGCAGGAAGCGGCAATGATCTCATCTGTTCAGGTAATTTACTGTTACTGCGGTATATATACCTAGTAACATGTCTCCTGTTGGTTACAGCGCTATTGAATTTCACGGCCGGCAAAGTAGATCTCTGAGCGCTCTCAAGCAAACACGAGTACAGAGTAAATACAGCGAGCAACTGTTAATCTTTAAACCCATCTACAAGTAACTCATCTGTCGTCACCATTAATGTTACTGGAAACAGAATTTCAGCACAACATGAGCGTAGAGTTCGAAACCAACTGGATATTCGATGAACAAACAAGTTGGGAATATCGGATCGAGCATTACAAAACGCTTTCTGTCTGTACGCAGAGCGTGAGTTTTGTAAAACTGTCAGGGAAGGAGACCAGAAATTTCAGTCTCATCGGAAACTACACAACATTTGTGACATAGAGTCTGTCGTCTGTACCCTATTTCGCCTTGATATACAGCGAAAGATAGGCTCGCAGTACTATGCCAGCGTCTCTGCTACCCTGAGTGACTGTATAAGCAACTGACAGATTTTCATGAGCAAGAAACCACAATATTTGTCTATTTAATACATCCTCTTGTTCCCACATTTTATCATAAATCCATGAATGGAAACATAATACACTTCAATGAGGCAGTACTATCTACAGTATCCCCACGCTGTCGCTCAAAAACACAATTTCCATATCGACATTGATATCAAGCAACAGATTGGTCGGAAAACATACTGACGCCTGATACTATATTGTTCCATTTACCTCTCCTCTTTCTACTCTTTATAAATTATCATAACATAATTACAATTTACAATCAGTCCTCTGCGCCTCTCAAATGTAATTCCTACACAAATAATACACGCTTCTTCAGACATCCCCAGATCAACACATTCCCCTGGTCGACTCCAAACACGTACTGTTACAAACCGCACCTAACGTCACACATGTAAACTACTGAGGATATCTTAGAATAAAGGAAGGTGCAGCAGGATGGGATAATTATGCAAATAAATTACGAAGGAAAAAGAAGAGAGAGATAAAGGGAGAGGCAATAAAAAAGCCAAGGAAAGGAGGTAAAAAACAAACTGGGTGAAATGAAAGGAAAGAGGAACACACACGAAGAAACAGAAAGGTAAATTAACACAAAGAAATAGAAAAGAAAATGGCAAAAAGGTGAAGAAATGGGGGGAGGGAAAAACGAAGTAGATCTCTAAAATTAACTTAGAAGGGACTTATTATTCGGTGTGTGTGTGTGTGTGCGTGCGTGCGTGCGCGCATATTCCCTGGTTGGTGTAGTTGCCAAGGACAGCTTCACCTTGAAGTATAAGAGTGGGTGGATACTGACAGCAAGTCCTCCCTAGTCACGTGCTTCCGGTACAATAAATGTGACAGCGAACTTTCCAGTTAAACTTACTCATGCTTACATCTCAGGATTATGACTCTGAGCAGGCCACACGTGACGCGAAATGACAGACGTCCGTTCACAGAATCCATTACAATCCGAATTTCAATATCATGCAGCCACTAAGCAATTTGTAATATGAGCTTAATATGAAGGTATTACATCACAGCGAATTCGTGACCTACTTTATACAGAGTAAGCCTTAGTTACATGGAATGGACATAAAAGCCGTGACCCGTTCTTAAAGGAAAGCTGAAGATTTCCTACAAGCCTAAGGTCACAATCTCTGTGTTAGCAAAAATGGCAGCAGAAGAAGTACCTTAAGTACTGGAGAATGCACCAGTGACAAAGGGACAGACTGTGTGGTGTAAGTATGATACAGTTCCATCTCATTTGAATGCACACACCATCCGGGTTCGGACTGTAACTAACGACACGGATGGATAGGAGGAAACGCACAGACCTGGTAGCCTCGGCGATTTCCCGATCTGCAGGGATTCGAACCAAATAACTGCAGGAAATGAAGAAAGACTGATAACCGCTGCACCACGTGCCACACGACATGAATGACAAATGCTCAGTGGAGAATGCAGATCGCCTCTTTTACAGATAGGAAAGTTGGAAGTTAGCACAAAGTCCCACAGCGGAAATTAGTGGAACTTTATAGATTTTGGGAGTGGGAAAGTTACCGTTATGCGGGAAGACAGCTCCAGCACGACGAAGCGTGACTGATCCGTAGCCCAGAGTTAAGTTTCAGGTTAAGGCAAGTTAAGTTCAGCAAAGGAAGCGTGAGATCTTGACTAAACACGTACTTCCTACTTCCCGTGATAATTCCCCAACCCAAAAATTCCTCTTCAAGGATAACACAAGTTTACTCGTGAACACCACACCTTCCGCTGTTCGCTATGTACTGGTTTTCCATTTTGAACAAATTGAGGCCCGGTGACATTGCGCAGTAAAAATCGAACATTTTCCGAATGGCCAATGAGCAGTGATCTCATACTTTAGGCAAACAGCAGCAGCGAGCGTCTGGCGGCCGGATTGTTGACACCGTGGCCGAATAATAATAATAATAATAATAATACAATAGATTCAACACCGAAACTAAGGATATAAGCACCATGAATAGTAATAACAGAATAGCTGCAACACTGTATTCCCTAGGAACATAGTTTGTCTCAGGAATATAAGTATAAATACCCTGCATAAAGGAGATGATGATAATGACGATAATAATAATAATAATAATAAAATATAAGAGACTTGTATAGGCGTATCAATGATTTTGAGAAGAGTTACCAGCCTAAAACTAATAAAGTAGGGGATGAGAAGCGTGATTTGTTTACAGACTCCCACAGTAGATTGGTTGTTCAATGTACATGGGGTTAGTAATGTTAGGCAGACAGAAATACATACAGCAGAACCACTAGTGCCTGAGCCGAGTGCTTTTGAGGCTGAGAGTGCTATTGAAAAGCTAAAAGGACACAAATCACTGGGTACTGATCAAATTCCAGCAGAACTGATTAATGCTGGGGGTAGAACAATTCGCTCAGAGATCTATAAATTTATTAATTCGATTTGGAAGAAGGAGGAATTACCTGAGAAGTGGAAGGAGTCGATCACTGTACCTATTTATAAGAAGGGCGATAGAACAGACTGTAGTAATTATAGAGGCATATCACTTTTGTCAACTATGTACAAATTTTATCCAACATCCTGCTGTCAAGGTTAACTCCATACGCAGAGGAAATTATTGTGGATGATCAATGTGGATTTCGACGCAACAGATCAACTACTGATCACACATTCTGCATACTTCCAATACCTAAGAAAGAATGGGAATACAGTGAAGCAGAGCATCAGCTATTTATAGACTTCAAGAAGGTTTATGATTCTGTTTGGAAGGAGGTCTTGTATAATATTCCAATTGAGTTGGTGTCCCCATGAAACTGGTAAGGCTAATATTAATGAGTCTGAATGAAACCTACAGCACAGTCCGAGTAGGCAAGCATCTGTCTGAAGTGTTTCCCTTTAAGAATGGGTTGAAACAAGGAGATGCTTCATCGTCATTGCTTTTCAACTTTGGTTTAGAATATGCCATTAGGAGGGTTCAGGTAAAACAGGATGGCTTGAAATTAAATGGAACACATCAGCTGTTGGTTTAAGCCGATGTTAATATATTGGGTGAAAGCGTACATACTGTAAAGGGAAACAAAAGAGCTTTGTTAGTCGGTAGTAAGGAAACTGGTCTAGAAGTGAATTCTGATAAAACTAAGAACGTGGTCATGTCTCGAGATCAGAATGCCGGACGAAGTCACATTATAAAGATTGATAATGAATTCTTCGAAAGGGTGGGAGAGTTCAAACATTTGGGAGGGGGAAAAATAACAAATCAAAATTACATTCGGAAAAAATTAAGATCAGATTGAAGTCAGGGAATGTTGCTATCATTTGGTGCAGAATCTTTTGTCTTCAAGTTTGCTATCCAAAAGTTTAAAGGTTAAGATACATAGAAATATAATTTTGCCTGTTGTTTTGTGTGGGTGTGAAACTCGGTCGCTGACACTGAAGGAGGAAAGTAAGCTGCGGGTGTTTCAGCATAGGGTGTGGAGGAAAACATTTGGGACTAAGAGGGGCGAGGTAACAGGAGAATGGAGAAAACTACATGATGAGGAGCTTAATGATCTGTTCTCACCCACTATTGTTCGGGTGATCAAATCGAGAAGAATGAGTTGGGCGGGCATGTGGCACTTATGGGGGAGAGAAGAGGTGTATTAAGGGTTTTGATGGGGAAATCTGAGGGAAAGAGACCACTTAGAAGAGCCAGGCGTAGATGGTAGGATAATATTAAGATGGATCTTCAAAAAGTGAAATGTGAGGGCATGGACTGGATCGATCTGGATCAGGATAGGGACAGGTGGCGGGCATGTGTAATTGCTGTAATGAACTTCCGGGTTCCATAAAATGAGGGGAATTTATTTATTGAATGAGAAAAGGGTAGCTTCTCAAGAAGGACTCTGCTCTATGGAATAAGTAAGTAAACAAGTAAGTAAGTAAGTAATAGTGATAACAGTAATGATAGGGGCAATGGAACCATCTCATAAGCATTCAGAAAATACCTGAGCAACATACCGGAAAGGCATGAAATGAAGGAACTACAGGTAACAACCACATTGAGCACTGCACACACACACACACACACACACACACACACACACAAACAAACACACACACACACATACACACACACACACATACACACACACACACACACACTTCGGGAAGTGCTAATGTAAAAGTACAGAACATTCAACATGGGAAGCAGCGTTACATGTACCATCAACTGTAACTATAGAATAGCTGCAAAACTACACACCATAGAAACAAGGTAATGCAGATATAGAATTGTCAATACCCTGCATAAAGGTGATAACGTGATGATGATGATAATACACAACGTGTTCAAACTAACTTAACGATACAAGTTAATTGCCGAACTGCTGGCCAAGATGTCACGCCCTTTTATTCACACAGCAGATTCATTCGTCTGTACGAAGGTCATCAACTGGACCACTGCCGAGCCAGTTAAAACCATTCCACATTCATACCGTATTTTCTCTGAGATTCATTTTACTATTAACCTTTCATGTACATCAAGATCTTCCAACGGTTCTCAATACTACAGACTTTTCCACGTACGCTACATGTCTCACTCATCCTTCCTAATGTAATTACTCTTATAATATAAGGCGAAGAGTCCAAATGATGAATCGGTTCACCATGTAATTTTCGCTCAAGTAAACGTCAAATTTCTCTTATACGTCACAACACTTTCTGCAGCATTCAGTCCCTCCCCCGAAAGTCAAACTTTGGTCTGCCCTCACAGAGACAGCAGTTGCACCCCACGTACACTAAAAGTCAGAATTAGGGTTCAGTACAATGTAATGCCCTCAGTTCGCACCTGTTGACTAGCCACGAAATGGTAGCCAGGGGCCCATTTGTCCAAAGTTTCTTTAAACCGTTCTCAGTTACTCTCTTAAGTGGCTTTTTAATACTTGACTAGACAGAAGAGTGTATCATACTTCGAAACAGACGAAGTGAATTTAGTTTGTACAGACGTCACTAGGCTGTCACACATTCAGCTGTTTCTGCTAAATATGCCATTTTCACAGAAAACATTCAACATCAAAGTCGGATTAGACAAGAAAGGAGCGGTGGAGAATCACAGCAAATGATACGATAGAAAGAAAAGGAAGGTGACAGGCTTTTCCAAAAACAAAATGACAGAACATTTTACCTCAGTATAGGATATCAGTTGCTTTCGGTACCGAGAGACAGACAGGCACAGAAAGAGACAAAGTTGATGTCAAGACAGGGCGACTGCTGTGCGCAAAAGATTCGAATGCATACAGGTACAACGTCATAAACAAGTTTGTGTGCAACAAACAATCACGTCGGCGGAAAGACATGGCGGATTTAACAGAAAGGCAAAATTGTAGTTGAATATTCGAAAGAGATCTTTAAAAAGACTGGAGACATGAAAGGCGAATGAAGGGTGGATTCCGGCCTGGGAGGGGCTTTTTTCTCTTTCTTGAAATTCATACGACTGCAGTTAAACGGACGGAGAGTGAAGTTAGCCTTCCATTTGACGCCCATAGTGCCGTGCATCGTAATATTATTTCTATAGTAAAACCAACCAGATGCACCAATGTATCAAATTTATTTTATTTTGGAATGACACTACATGTTTCGGACGGTCTTTTCGTCCATCATCAGGAGTTCAAAATTGTACATACACCAACAGGCATATGTCAAACAGATACTGCTGTCTGCTTGCTAACGGGTTTGACAAATGCCTGTTGCTGTATGTACAGTCTTGAACTCCTGATGATGGACGGAAAGACCGCCCGAAACATGTAGGGTGTCGTTCCAAAATAAAATACATTTGATACATTTAACTTTCCATATCAATCTAATTCCCACACCTACAGGATATGCGGAGTTTTACATCTGCACACTCACACTTGGGCACTTTACCATAGCAGCAGAAACGCAATACAATTATCACATGTTTTCAAGATCCCTTACGTCACAATGCGCTTTAAAAATGCGGTCAGTAGACACAATAATTTTCAAGACAGTAGCACAGGTGACTGAACATCTTTCTAGAATGTTCATCTGCTCCCTCCAATTTTCTGTACAATACGGGTAAAAGGTTCTGAGAAGAATTTATATCTCCAGCACTATCACAATTCTATCGATATCTCCCTGTATATAATACCCTCAGTGTGTGTGGGTGAGAAAATGAGTGAGTCACACCCGGATCGATAATGTAGTCGAAACAGTCAATAGTCGGTAGTGATCGATCACAGTCGACACTCAAATACAGTGCTCGATAATCCAGCCGTTCATTCGGGTCGGGTAGTAAGCGATAAAACTTGATAATAATTGAAACAATGCACAGTATTGGCGTTAGTCGATAAAAATTGACCTTCTTCGATGGCAATTAGCACGAATCTGGTTGCGACGGTTACGAGTGGCGTTGAAAGACACTGGATTCTCTGTGAGGTAAGCATTGAGGCCGAAGAAATTGTTTTCGTAATTGAGACAGTTTGTTCTTTGTGAGGTGGAAGCGGAGGCAGAAGAAACAGTTTAGCAACGATGATAAAACACAACATAGGAACACCAAAATAATGATTTACTTTAGAAGACTCTCAGTTTGCTTCGAGAATAATCAGAAGACTGACGAGGAAGGCTGCGGAGTAACGCGAGCTTATTACGTGCAGAATCCTCTGAAAGAAAAACCAACCCTTCGCAGTGGCCGCTACCTACACAACACACAACCGAGACAGGAGACGCACATCCATGCCCTCAGCGGGATTCGAACCGGCGATCCCAGCAACCAAGCAGTTTCAGACTTACGCCTTAGACAGAATGGCTATCAGGATCGGCGCCCCTTTTATAACTATCCAAAAAGTGTAAGCTCTATTAATACAAATTACGGACCGGTTTTTTTACCTTTCTCTCCTTTGCCCATTTATTTCTTCTTAGGCTCGTTATTAGTTGCTTACTAGCGTTTATGTGTAAAAAGATATGCAATGAATAGCACTTTCACCTTTTCCTAGCAACGGTGCTACAATCAGCCTGGACTGGAACTATATGTACTGGTTTTTTTCCCGAATCTTATCAAAGAAGCTAACGTGGGTTCTCCGCAAAAGATGGGAATTGCTCCAGGTGTAAAAAACACTGATAAACGCAGCGGGTAGAAATTGTCTTGGAGTCAAACCCATGCACAAACAGCAAAATTAACCACGATTGTGAATTTTTCTCCATAAGGGGAAAATCTCTTTTGATTCTATACACACACACACACACACACACACACACATATATATATATATATATATATATATGTATAATCGAAAGAGATTCACAAATTCACAATCGTGGTTAATAATTATATATATAATATATAATAATATGTTATAATGATATCGGATATATATAGCCGATATCATTATTAGTTTCAGACGTGTAGAGCGTGATATTTGGACGAACGGATGGACTATCGATTATTTACATAAAAGCATACATACATACATACATCATAAATACATACAATGAATAAGTAACCAGCAAATGACGATTTCTGAAACTGGATTTGTAGACATAAAGTCCTCCCATTGCCCGAAATCAAACAACAATCATCTAATTTCACATTAATCACTTCTCCCAATGACTGATTTGATACCTCTGGAACTAATGAATTTTGAGAAGAGGCTCCTTACCCCTGCCGAAGACAGAACCACAGCCTTAAGTCACCTTACCAACTGAACTGTCGTAACGAACACTGACAGTCGTCTGTTCAGCCTCTGGTTTTGTCTCCTCACCTCCTGTTCTGCGAGGTCGCTGGAAGAACAAACCTGAGAAAGCGACGACGACGACGAAATTCGACGTCTCGCACCACGAACGAGAACTAGGCGATGAGAACGGCCGTTATTGACTCTGCCACCTGATTTACTGCCGCCCACGTCAAGGGACAGGTATTCAGTCCCTTTTAGCTCCTCGTCCAATTTCTACCTTTGAATGGCAAGAGAAAGAGAAGGAAAACGTCATCTTTATTCTACGTCCCTAGACACAACTTTAAGGAGGGATGGCAGGAAATTCATTCTTATGAAATTTCAATCTTGACCTTTCATCTTCCTTGTCAGAGAGAGAGAGAGAGAGAGAGAGAGAGAGAGAGAAATCAGTAACAAATACGTATTTTGTGAGCCTGAGGATCTCATTTAGTGAAGTTACTATCAGTGCACCGGACGGTAGGAGTTGATTTTTGACAGCGAGTGAGATTTCTTTTCTCGTTACAACGTCTATACTGGTTCCAGGGCCCATCCACAGTATGTGGGATTCCCTATGTGGAGGCACAATATCCATACCGGATGCTAACTCTCTGAAGACCGACTTCATCACAATTACATACAAAAATTGATTTCGTACTTCACAGGAAACAGTTTCTCTATTATAAACGCCAACCTGCTAAATACGTATAATGAAATAATCGTTCTGTGTCATGATAACTGCATTAAATACAGTAACAAACTGCGAAAAAATGCAGTTTCTTAATTTTGCTTAACGTGGTACATATATTTACCACTGGGATTTCTAACGCTTAAGTAATATCTAGGATAAAGACCTACAGAATCTTGAGCTTATTCTTCATGAACCTTGCGCCGTCGTCGGCACTAATAGGCCTAAGTCGGAGATTGACTAAAATCGAAGAGATAGCACAATTGAATGACATGTTACAGGACGGACGACGGGAAGTAACCGAGTTCCGAATGGAGGAGGAGGAGGAGGAGGAGGTTTGTCTGAGCCACTTCGACTGTTCCGAAGAACCCGCGACCTGCGTGTATCTAAAGGCTTTCACCTTATTTCAATATTACTACACTACACGGAATAATAAATTTTAATACAGATTATGCTACCCACTGCTTGTAAATGAGAGGCCTTTACCGGATACACTTCCTGTTTATGTAAACACTGCCTGATGGTAGCCATAAACATCTGTCGAAACATGTTGTAGTTAACGTACAGGATACGTAGTATTCTTGGTACTCATGCTAGTCTGAACATATGAATACGGTCGGATAACAGAGATTTTATCTCTGGAAATAATACGGCCGGAGCGTTAGGCTAATTAATATCAGCCGTGGAGTTAAGTCTGTAGAGTGGTATTCGATCGCTGATAATTTCTGGGAAACATTCATACCCCTACACAAAGAACACAGAGGACAAGACGCACAAATACAGTGCCGGTAACTACAATGTGTAGGGCTAAACCTCACCGGCCTTCGTAGGTTTTTACGGCGGGGCAACGTTCCTTTTACATATATCAGTACGTATCTCATGACGTTTAATTTCTTCAAGGTTCACATTTGCTTTCCTTCAAGCTCCGTCTTATTAATGCAGAAACAAGAAATTCATGTACCGGGGTGCTGACAAGTCCTTAGTCCGACCAGGAAGGAAACAAGCTTGGAATCATGTCAGAGACGCGCGCGATTTCAACAACATCGAGACGCCAGCTGTCATCAAGTTTTCCTGCAAGGCAAGGCACCGAAGGATATTCATGCCATTCTCACAGAAATATTAGCTTGTTTCTTTCCTGGTCGGGCTAAGGACTTTTCAGCACCCCTGTACTATTTGGATTGGAACACATCCAAAGACGAGACCGCAAGTGTGACACGATTTCAGGTGTGACAACGGTGATGGTGCATTCACACAGAAGACACAAGGAACATATGTTACGGACCGTCGAATAAACTGGACGTTTACGAATGACGTAGTCTTACTAGTAACCACGTCGAAGGAAGTGGTCTCATCTGTTTTATGGTGACATCCAAAGATTCGCCTCGAATGCTTCATAAAAGCTAAGACACGTAAAGCGTAAGTACGGCGCACAGCGTACAGTGCTGTGACGGCGGTATGTGACTTACTGACATAACTTCATTTTCTTTTTTTAATTTTTCTATCTTTTAAATTTTTTAATGATGCAGAACTTTTCGGAGGCCGTTTGTGCTTCCTTCTGCAGGCAAGGAAATCTTTCCCTACTTGCTTCTGAAACATCCTGGTACATTAAAAGACCAGATGATGGACAAAGTCCAGTAGAGAGGGTTATGTCAGTCTACAGTACCTGTGCTATCATATATATAATACCGTCCAAAACAAACAAAAAGGAAATAAATATATATGACAAAATAGAAAAGGATTTGATGTGCTGTAGCCACAAGATAATGACTTCAGCATTCTGTAAACAAGTTACAAGCAGAATTTTTATTAACATTCCAAGCAGAACTTAAAGCACGTCTTCCTGTTGCACACACTTCTAGTGCTAGACATGTGTTAGTATTTTGTCTTACTTATGCGAAGAATTTAATGCTTGTACAGATTCTGTATGTGTTTAATTGGTTGGATACAACCATACACTTTCGCAGTGCCGTCGTAGTTGTACTTGTTGATTAAACTTTTAAAGCCTAGCGGTTTCTTTACGTACCACAAGGTTTAACTTTCAAAAATTCCACATGGTGCTCGCTTTGCGTTGAGTGTTTTGTGCGTATCTCAGAACAGACAGCGACTTTCGCTTTATTCGTCATTAAATCACTGGTTTTTATAACCGTGATGGAAAGTGTTTACAGCGCGGTACGGACTGATTCCTTATATAAAGTAGATTACGTTTCATCTGTAAAAGGTTAAGAAAATCTGCAGATAAAATTTGTAGATTTGCTATTGTCCTACATAAGCACAAAATTACACATGCCCAGCTAAAAGGATAATTAGCTCAATCAAACGTGGTGCAAACCAAAATTTTCGCATCGCGCTGTCTCCTTACATTACCATTTCCCTAAAGGCACTAAAAACTAAACTACGTGGCCTTAGTCCGCACGCAGAGCGGCCGCCGCCGGTCGGCGAAGTTAGTGCCAACTTTTGCGGATAGAAGGGTGTCACGTGGTCAGCGCAACGGGTCCCCACAGCCGTTAATATCTGTTTTCTAGACCTGGAGCTGCTACTTTTTTCATTCAAATAGCTCCTCAATTGACCTCACGAGGCTCACGAGGCTGAGTGGACCCCGTTCCAGGCCCACTACTACTCAGAAAATCTGGTAGCGCCGGGGATCGAACCCGGGACCT
>Ga0123354_10012118_pt1 | contig 13350 bp, 7 predicted proteins | sample TergutLab28metaG_2_FD_97872 | JGI IMG/M metagenome (GOLD analysis project Ga0123354, IMG submission 97872) | Labiotermes labralis P4 segment gut microbial communities from Petit-Saut dam, French Guiana - Lab288 P4 | ecosystem: Host-associated > Arthropoda: Insects > Digestive system > Gut ...
CGCCCGCGCTTCCACCTCCGCCCACGCGCACGACGCCCCGCGCCAGGCGTCCCGGCGTCAACTCCGCCACCGCGCGAAAATGCCCCGGCTCGATCTTTTCCCACACCAACTCGCGCACGCTCCCGCCCGCCGGCCCCGCGTCCGCCCCCGCCAGCCCCGCGCCGCTCTCTGCAAGCATCGCCACCGGCCCGCCCTTCGCAATCCGCGCCGTCCACGAATCATCATAAAACAAATCCACCGTCAGCCGCCCGCCGCTCGTCTCCGTGCGCAACCCAAGTCCCCGCGGCACATCCTCGCCCGCCAGCCAGCGGCACAACGTCTGTTCGAAATCCCCCAGCCCGCTCCACGCCCGAACTTTTTCCGAAAACTTTCCGCCCAGCGCAAACGAGGCCACGCCCACGCGTCCCGCGCCCCGCGACCACGCCGCCACGAGCGGCGCCTGAAACTCGTCCGTCGTCACAAGCGCCGCCGTCGCCCCCTCGCGCAAATAGCTCAAATTGTAACCATCGACCTCCTTCACCCACGCCGGCGTCTTCGCCGCGATTTCGCCCCAGCCCGCCGTGCCCGCCGCGCCCGTCGCCTCCTTGACGAACGCCGAGCGCGCCACCGACACCGTTTCCTGCGCGAAAATCGCCGGCAGCTCCGCCGCCATCGCGCCAAAAAAACACCTCCCGCCGCCGAGCGCCGCGATCTCCTCCAGCAACGCCGCGTCGCGATCCGCCCGCGTCCCCATGCCGATCACGCTCACCGTCGCCCCCTCCGCGCGCATCTCGGCAATCGTCTGTTTGTAATCATCCGGCTCCTCGGCGTCGGCCGCGTCGGCAAACAAAATCAAATGCCGCTGCCCCACATTCGCCTTTTTCAATTCCGCCCACCCCGCGCGCAGCCCCGCGCCAACGAAAATCCCGCCACCCTCGCTCGACACGCGCCGCACCGCGCTGATCAACTTCGCCCGGTTCGGCCCCACCTGCGTCAACGGCACAATCTCGTGCGCCAGCGAATCCACTGCATGCACCGAAACCGCGTCATGCTCCCCCAAAAGCTCAATCGCCCGCGCCGCGCCCGTGTTCGCCAGGTCCATCTTCGTCTGCCCGCCGCCCGCGCTCGCCGCCATGCTCCCCGATCTATCCATGACAATCGCCATCGCCGTCGCGAGCCGCCGCTGCTCCTTGCGCAACTCCATCGACACCGGCAGCAACGCATCCACCGCCGACGCAAAATACCCGCCCGCCCCAAAACTGTTTTCCCCGCCCCCCATCAACAACCCGCCACCCTGCTCCCTCACGAAAAAATCCAGCCCGCGCAAAAACCCCGCGCCAACCCGGTGCGCCGGCACATTGTTGATCACCACAAGCCGCGCCCCCGCCAACGACGCCTCCGTCAACGCCTCCGGCTCCCCCACTCTCTCCACGTCAAACCCCATCGACGCCAGCAAACCCGCCAGCGGATCATCCGGATAAAGCGACACAAGCAGCGCCCTCGGCCCGCCCGCGACCTCCACCCACGCCTCGCCCCTGTTGTTCTCCGGATGCGCGTCCACCGCCGGACGAATCCGCGCCTCATAATGCGCCGCGCCGCCCGTCGCGATCCGGTCGCTCAACTGCACGCGCGCCATCCCGTCGCGCAACACCGCCACCCCCGACGCCGCCACGCGCCCCCCGCGCAACACCTCCCATGGCACCTCCACCCCGCTACCCTCCTCTCCGCCCGCGCCGCCCCCGCCGCTTCGCGCATCGCCGCCCGCGCCGCCTTTCGCGCCGCCGCCCGCGTTGCCGACACCCCTCTCCCCCTGGGAGAGGGGCCGGGGGTGAGGGTTTCCGCAGGAAATGGAAAACTCCACCAGAAACGCCTCCCCCGCGAGCACGCGATTTGGCGCCGACACACGCTCCACGCGAAAATCCATTTCCGTGCCCGCCCCCGAAAGCCGGTAGTCAACCGGCACCCCGCTCCGCAGCACGCGCTCCGCCGCGTCGCCAAGCGGCTCCGTCGAAAACCCATCACTCAACACGAGCAACCGCGCCGCCCGCCGCTCCCCCGCGCCCGCCGCCCCGATTTGCGCCAGCGCGAAATCCAGCGCCGCGCCCGTGCGCGTCAAATGCGTGCCCCCGCGAAACACCGGGTCGCCCTGGTCGCGCCGCACCGCGTCCACGGCGTAGTCCACGAAAAAAATCCTGTCATCGCCCCGCATCGAATGCCGCAAAATCGTCTCGACCTCCGCGGCCTGCGCCGCCGTGGCCGCCGCCGCCGAATCCGAACGATCCACCAGCACCCACAAATCCATGCCGCCCCCGCCCGTGCGCGCCAGCGGATTCGCCAGCGCCAGCACGCACGCCGCCAGCGCCGCCGCCCTCGCCGGCTCAAACAAGCGCAACACCCGCCACCGCCACCCCGCCACGATCAGCAACGGCACGAGAAAAAACCATTCCGGCGCGGCAAAACTCATGGGACATTCCCTCCGTTGGAACCATGCGCGCGAATCTTGTTTTTTGCGCAAGAAATTGCGCGAAAATCCCAAATCCCAAAATCCCAAATCCCAAATAAATCCCAAACGACAAAATCCCAAATTCCAAAGGGCGGCGCTGACGCGCCGTCGCTTCGGTGTTCAAAAGGCATGTTGGCATTCGGACGCATGGGTTTGTTTTTGAAATTTGTGATTTGGAATTTGGGATTTATTTGGGATTTGGAAATTGGAATTTGGGATTTCTCCCTCCCGCTCCCGGCCACCAACTCCACACCAACGCCGCGCCCATCGCCAGCAGCCACACGTTCGCCAGCGGATCGCCATGCGAATTGCGAATCAACACCTCGCGCTCCGTCTCCGCGTCCGGCGCGCCCGACACAAAACTCTCGCATTCACTAAAATCCCCCTGGCGCGAATCCGCGAATTGCGCCGCGCCCCGCACCAAAACCCTCCCGCCACTCCCGCCGCTCCCGCCCCGCCGCACCGTGAAAAATCCGGCATCCCGCGGCGCGCGCAACACCGCTGCCTCCGCGTCCGTCAATTCCCGCGTCCCCTCCGCCGACTCCATCGTTAGCGCCCCCGCCGCATTCCCGCCACCTCCCGCCCCTCCCGCTCCACCGGTTCCTCCCGCCACGCCCAGCCGCACCGGCGCGCCCGCGTCGAAGTTCGCCGCGTATTCCCTGTCCTGATCCGCCTGCGTCTCCTCGATGAAACGCCGGATCAAAAGCACCATCGACGGCAGCCGCCCCGCATTGCCCGCCTCCCAGTCGAAATTAAGAAACAACTGCCGGTTCGCCACCCACGCCAGCGCCTCGCCCCCCTGCCAAAGAAGCACCTCCGCCCCCTCCGGGCGCCGCAGCCCCGCCGCGCCCATTCCAACCAACCCCTGCCAGTTCAAGCCATCCGTCAGCGCATGGCGTTCCGGCACAACCGGCGCGGTTTGCACCACCCGTTTTGCGTCCGCCTCCGCGCCGACCGGCGCGCGCGCCACGAAAATCGCCGCGCCCTTCGGGGCAACGCTCCCGTCCAGCAAATCCGCGAACCGCAACGCCCCCGATCCGCGCGGCACGAATTCCACGCCCGGCACGCCTTCCGCCAGCTTTTGGAAAAACGCGCGCGCATTCTCGCCGTTCATTTCCATGCTCGCCGAAAGCCGCTTCGGCGCCGGCCTCACCATCGGCAGGCGGTCATCCGCCGGAAATTCGTCGCCCTCCAGCACGAGCACGCACGAATCCACGCCCTCCGGAAATTTAGCCGACAACTCCACCAGCCCGCCCGCCTCGATCTCAACGCGCCGCGTCGCGCTTTTCTTCCCGCCGCTCTCCATCCACCACTCGCGCGACACCGCCGCGTCCGAGTAATTGCGCACCAGCGCGCGCCACCCGTTCCTGTCGCAACGCGACCCCGCAAAACCAACATTCCGCGCCACCCGCCCCACGCCGACAACCGGCTGGTCCGCCGGCGCGCGCCCGCGCCTGTCCGTGAAAAACCAGCACGCGCCCGGCTCCCCCGCCAGCGCCCGACCGAGCCGCAACGCCGTCCCGCACTCATGCGTGCCGCTCGACGGCCTCCATGCCGCCGCCGCCGCCACCGCCGCGCGCCTGTCGCCGCCGCGATACAGCGCCGGCTGCCGCGCATTGCTTGTCATCACCACCCATTCCGTGCGCGCCGCGCGCCCCTCGTTCCTTGAAAACAGTTTTTCCACCTCGCGCACGGCCTCGTCATGGCACACCCGCATCGACATCGAATCGTCCAGCACCGCCACCACAACCCGCGCCGACTCGTCGCGCAACCAGCGCGGCTGCGCGAGCACCCACGTCGCGAGCAGCACCGCCGCGATTTGCAGCCAGAACGCCCTCGAAAACCGCAACCTCTCAAAACGCCTCCCGCCCTGGCTCTCCGGCGCGAGCGCCTCCAGCAAAAACAACGTGCTCGTGCGCACCGTGCGCGACCGCTGCTGCAAAAAATGAACCGCCACCACCGCCGGAATACCCAGCAGCGCCCAAAAGCCCGCGAAATTGGAAAACACCGGCATCATCGCACGCGCGCCTCCACCGCTCCCCGCGCCAGCGCCTCGCCGCCGAGCGCCGCCGCCAGCGCGCCCTCGCACGGCACGCGCGCGAGCGTCACGCCGCAACGCCTCGCCGCCTCGCCCCACAACTCAAAATGCCTCGCATACGCCGCGCGGTAGCGTTCCGCCAAACCATCGTCGATGCGCTGGCGCCGCCTCTCGCCGCTCTCGCAATCGACCAATTCCACATTGCCGCGCCCCGGCGCCTCCGCCTCCGACGCCAGCGCCGGCGCAAAAACCACCGCCGCCCCGTCCCCGCCCGACATCGCCGACATCAACGGCCCCGGCTCATCCGCGAAAAGCAAATCGCTCACCAGCACCTTCAACGCCCCCGCGCGCCACGGCAGCGCCCCCAATCCCAATCCCATTTTTCGATCCGCCGCGACGTCATTCATCTCCCCCGTATTCGTTGGCGGCGAGGCATGCGCAAGCTCAACGCCAACGGCGTTGCGTCCTCCAGCCCAGGGTTGGCGACGAAGGAGCCTACCCTGGGTTAACGATGATAATAATTTCCAACCCCAACGGGGTTGCGGCCTGACGACATTCGTCATCGCCAGAGGCCGCAACCCCGTTGGGGTTGGTGATTTTTGTTCATCAAAACCCAAGGTAGCCCTCGCGGACTCGGGCAACCTTGGGCTGGAGGACACAACGCCGTTGGCGTTGAAAACGCGCGCTCCCCCCGTGGCCAGAGTGTTCCCGAAAAAAATTCCCGCCCGCACACTCTCCACCGGCACCGCGCGCACCTCGCGCCCGCGCGCCGCGTGAACGCGCGCCGGCGCGCCCGCCGCGTCCGCGCTGGCCGCGCAAAACGCCAGCAACGCCTCCATGCGCGCCACCTTTGCGGGTTCGAACGTCATCGACTCCGACACATCCACAATCACATCCACCATCGGCGACACCTCGGCGCGGTAAAGTTTCATGGTCAACTGCCCCGTGCGCGCAAACGCCGCCCAATGGATGTGGCGCGGATCGTCGCCCGGCGCGTATTCGCGGTGATCCTGAAAATCAATCGAACTGCCCGTGCCCGCGCCCTGCCACGCGCCCTGATGCCCGCGCCAGCTCTGTTTCCCAAACGGCAGCCGGTAACGCCGCGCCGCCGCCAGCCCTTCGCGATGCGGCGAAAGCGCCGCGCTGCCGCCCGCGCTCGCGGCTTCGTTGCCAATGGTGTCCGTGAATGCGTTTTTCATCCGGCCTCATCCTCCGGCGTCTCGAACTTGACGCTCTTCACCCCTGCCTTGTAAGCGCGGAAAAACGGCCCGCAGCGCCATGCGACAAAACACACCGACGCCGCGCATATCACAAGCTGCGCCCCAAGCTCAAACAAGTCCACGGCCACGTGACGGCTGGCCGACAGCCTGAAGAGTTCATACCAGAAACCCGTCACCGGCAGTATTCGGAACACATCCGCGACACTCTCTTTTGCGTGCGCGGAAATTCCCCCCGCGTTGATGAAGTAAGCGCCCGCAAGACAGGCCAGCCCCGCGGCGACTTGCAGCAACACGTAGACAAGCAACGCCGCGAGCCTGCCGCGCTTCACGAACAGCGACATCAACGCCGCCGGAAGCGTGACCGCGACCCAGACCAGGCCAAGCACGCGCAAAAATCTCAAACCCGACAACGGATCAGGAAACGTCCCGGCGACCACCATCACCGCGAAAAATCCCAGCCCCGCCAGAGTGAAAATCGCCGCGCTCGTCCAGCCCGGCAGAAACAACATGCAAAGCAAACGCCGCCCGCCCCCGCCCCCTCCGAAAAGCCGCCGCACATGCACGGCCATCGGCAGCTCCACGGTTGCCAGTTCGAGCACGCACGCCAGCATGAACACAATCAGCGCCAGCACCGATTGCACCTCCAAAAGCTTGCGCATGGCTTGCTCCATGCCCTGAAGAAAAAAGAGAAGCGGTATTGGAAGCAGCAACGTCAGCGCGAGCAACCGCGTGGCCGGCGAGTGGTTTTCCGACGGCGGCGCGATTTGCCGCGCCGCCTGCAGTAGGAAAAACACGGTCGCCATTGCCACGTTGAAAAACATGCACAGGGCGAGGATGACGACAAACGCGGCTGACAAACCGCTGTCCGCCATGCTGTCGCCCGAAAACAATCGGTGTCCGCCGGCCAGACCGTATTGCAGCCACTTGAGGAGCTCAGAGCCTAATGTGACGGTGGCCAGCACCACTACCGCGAGCGCCGCCAGCACGCGCAAAAAACGATGCACCCCCGACACCCACAACACCGCCGCCGTCAACCCGCAACTGGCCGCATACAGAAATCCAAGCGCCGTCATGTCATCCAGCAAATCCGTGCCGCCCAGAAAATACTGCATCACGACATAAGGCAGCAGCGTGACCAGCAACAACGCCGTCTGCACGACGAGCGAAACCCATTTGCCGAGCACGATGCGCCACGAGGTCAGTTGCGTGAGCACGAGCAAATCGACATTGCGCGCCTCGATTTCCGTGCGTAGCGCGCCAAGCCCGCGCAGCGGCATCAACAAGAGGAGCGTTATCATCGTGAACGCCCACAGAAAATTATACATCATGTTGTCGAGTCTCGCGTCCGCATTGAAATACTGGATGACAAGCGCCCATGCAAACGTGATGACCAGCAACGTGTGCAGCCCGATCACGCTGAACACAAACCAGCGCGTGCGCAGCCCCTGCCGCAGCTCCTTCACGAGCATCGGCGGCAGCCACGTCGGAAAATCAAAACGCGGCGGTTTTTCAGCGGCGGTGTCGGTGGTGTTCATATCCCGCCTCCCCCGTTCGCGCCTCCGTTGCGCAACATGTCCACAAACGCCTCCTCGAGCTGGCGCTCCCGCCGCCTGAACTCCACCACCTGCAAATCCGCCGACATCCGGCGCAACTCCGCCGACACCGCCCCCGCCCCGGCATCCGCGAACTCGGCGCGCGCGCCTTCGCGCAACTGCTCCACCAACCGCCAACCCGGGCGCACCGCGAGCCAGTCGAGCAGCGCCGACACCGGCCCGTGTATTTGGATTTCAAACACAACTCCCGCCGCCGCGTCGCGCCGCCGCAAACTGCCCGCGTCGCCTTGATGCACGAGCCGCCCCGCGTCCATGAAAATGAGCGTGTCGCACATCTCCCCAAGCTCCGACAAAATGTGCGAGCTGATGAGCAGCGTCTTGCCGCGCTCGCGCAGCACGCGCACAAGCCCCTTGAATTCCAGCCGCGCCTTCGGATCAAGCCCCGCCGCCGGTTCGTCGAGAATGAGCAACTCCGGATCGTTGAGCAGCGTGCGCGCGAGGCAAAGGCGCTGCGCCTGCCCCTTCGAGAGTCCGTTCATCGGCCTGTCGTTCAACGGCGCGAGGTCGGTGAACTCGCGCACCTCGCCAACGCGCCGCGCCAGCTCCGCGCCCGCGAACCCGTGCGCGCGCCCGAAGAAATCCAGGTAATCGCCCACCGTCGTGTCCGCGTATGGCGTGAACTGATCCGGCATCCAGCCGATGCGCCGCCGCACGCGCGCCGGGTAATCCACGATGTCGACGCCGCCAATCGCGACCGTGCCGGAGTCCGGCAAGTCGAGCGTCGCCATGATGCGCATCGCCGTTGTCTTGCCCGCGCCATTCGCGCCGATCAAGCCGACGGCCTGCCCGCGCGCCAAGTCGAACGAAATCCCGTCGACCGCGCGCACTGCGCCGAACGACCGCCCAAGCCCGCGCACTTCGACAAGCGAATCACTCATGGCCCTTCCCTCCTTCCACAACCCCCGTCACAAACACCTGGTCGCCCTTCCAGCGAACCGACTCCAGCGTGGCAATCGGCGCAAGCTCGCCACCGCTCATCATCGCATAAAAACGGCCCGCCTCGCGCCATCCGGCAAACCGGTGCAGCAACGCCGGAGTGTCGTCGCCCGGCGGTCGGGCATCGAGGGCGACGCGGCGGCCAGGCGGCACCTCGTCCGCCGTCCACAACCGGCCCGCCGCGTCCACATAAACAAAATCGCGCAACGTCCCCGCGAGGCTCGACTGCACGACCGGCGGCGCGTCCGCGTTGCGCGCGTCCGCGCCTCCGTTTCCCGCCACAAACTCCACGCGCCCGCGCGTGGGCGTCACGCGCATCAACACATGGCTCTCGCGCGCCCGGCTCGTGAACCAGTCGCCCGTGGCCGCGCCCGGCTGTCTCCCGGCCCGTTTTCCCGGCTTGAATTTTTCATCAAGGACGCGCGTCTTTGCCAGCGCCGTGTCGTCCGCGATTGGAAACCGTTTTCCGAGCAGCAAGCCCGTGCGCGAAACCTGCTGCTGCGCGACCACCGCCTTGTTCTCGCCCGGCATCAGCATCACCAGCGCGCGCCGCGTCCCTTCGCCACCAAGGCCGTCGCCGAGCACAATCACCGCCATCAACACCAGCGATGCCCCGAATGAAATCGCCGGCACGGTGAAAAACAGCCGGTGGCGTTTTCCCGCCGGAGCCAGCCAAAACAAATTCACCGGGCCGACCAGCACGCCGAACGCCAGCAGGAAAAACACCAGCCCCCAGGTCGCGGGCGCGAGGCGGAACGCCTTCGCGTCGTCCGGGTCGAGCAACTGCGCGACCTTGAGCCACGGACTCGCGCGCCCCGCGCTCACCTCTTCCGGCCACTGGGGATAAAACAGCCCCGGCACCAACAACCCCGTGTCCGCGCCGGGCATCGTGAACAAATCCGCCACCGGGCGTTTGCCCCCGGCCCTTGGCGCGGCCAGCAAACTTGCCGGCAAATCCGCCATCGTGATTGTCCCCATGCCATGACGCGCCGTGGGCGCTTGTTGCGCGGACACTGTTTTTGCCTGCGTCAAAAACAACCGCCCGCCAAGCCAGACCCACTCGCGAAGCGCGGCCAGTCGCGCCGTGTCGAGCGCGGCGCATTCATCCGCGGTCATGACCGCGACATCAAACGGCGACCACGCGCGCCAGTCGGCGGGCCACTCCGACGGCCTCACAACGGACATGTCCGGCGCCGCGTTGCGCGACTTGTCCACGGACGCGATTCGCGAGCGGTAATCGGCTTCCAGCGCCGGCGACACCGCGAGATTGAAACTCTGCTCATGCAGGTGATGCGTCACGGGCGCGCTCCATGCGCGGTCGCGCACACCGGAGCCTTGGACCGTCAAGGCTGTCACGGCCGCAAAATCGTCCGACGAGGTGCCCGAGTCCCCGCCCGGCACCCAGAACACCGTTGTGCGCGACGTGCGCGCCGGCGCCGTCACCGAAAAATCGCCCTGCAACGTCATGCCGGGGGAGCCATAATAAAAATAAGGAATCGTGGTGAAACTGAGCCGCCATGAAAGCTCCTCGTCCGAGTCGTTTTCGGCGCGCACCATCACGGGCAGGAAACCGAAACCATCCCACGCGCCGGTCGGGGCGGTCACGCTGAGTTTCGCGTTCGTCCTTTCGAGCAACGGCACGAGCACGACAACCTGCTCGGCGCGAAGCAAAGCCCCCGCCGCGAGCAAAAACGCAAACGCGCAAAGCGCGAGTGCCTTTTGCAGCGCAGGCTGCCGGCGGGCGCATGGCGGCGGGACAATCTCGTTTTCAACGCCAAGGGCGTTGTGTCCTCCAGCCCAGGGTTGGCGACGAAGGAGCCTGCCCTGGGACGTCGATGATAATAATTTACAACCCCAACGGGGTTGCGGCCCGACGGCATTTGCCAGAGGCCGCAACCCCGTTGGGGTTGGTGGTTTTTGTTCATCAAAACCCAAGGTAGCCCTTGCGGACTCGGGCAACCTTGGGCTGAAGGACGGAACCCCGTTGGTGTTCTTTCCCCCGCCGCCAAACGCCTGCTTGAAAAACGAAATCATCATCCGCGCGCCTCTCATTTGATTTTCGCCGCCGCGAGCGACGTGGGCAGCGCCCTGGCCTGCGCCGGAATCTCCGCGAGCAATTTTTCAATGACGCCCGCAGGTGTCGCGCCGTCGAGCCTCGCCGCGTGTTCCAGCAAAATGCGATGCACCAGCACCGGCCTCGCAACCGCCTGCACGTCCTCAAAACTCGCGTGTCCGCGCCCGTGCCGCAGACCGAGCGCCTTCGCCGACGCCGCGAGCGCGAGCGCCGCCCGCGGACTCGCGCCATAGCGCACGCCCGCCGACGCCGCCGACCCGCCCGGATGCGTGGCCGTCACCAGGCGCGCGATGTAGTTCGCAACCGTTTCCGGCATGTGAACACGGCGCGCAAGCCCGAGCAGCGCGGAAAATTCCCCGCGCGACAGCACCGGCCCGACACGCGGCTCCACGCCGATCTCGCGGTTGAGCACGATGCGCTCCAGCACCTCGGCGGAATTGCGCCGCACCTCGATCTTGAAAAGGAAACGGTCGAGCTGCGCCTCCGGCAGCGGATAAGTGCCCTCAAGCTCGATGGGGTTTTGCGTGGCGAGCACGAAAAACGGATCGGGCAGCGCGTGCGTGTCCCCGCCCGCGCTCACGCGCCGCTCCTGCATCGCCTCAAGCAGGGCCGATTGTGTTTTCGGCGAGGCGCGGTTGATTTCGTCGGCGAGAAGGATGTTGGCGAAAATCGGGCCGCGCTGAAAAACGAACACCCGCCTGCCATCCATCTCCTGCAAAATCGGGTTTCCCGTGATGTCGCCCGGAAGCAAGTCGGGCGTGAATTGCACGCGGCGCGCGTCAAGCCCGAGCGTGCGCGCGAGGCCCTTGACGAGTTCCGTCTTGCCGAGGCCGGGCAGTCCTTCGAGCAGGATGTGCCCGCGCGCGAGCACGCCGGCCACGACCAGTTCGATGAGTTCGCGCTGGCCGAAGAGCACGCCGTCGAGCGCATCGAGCAAGCGGACGATCGACGCGGACGCCGAAGCCAGTTCCGCGTCGTCAAGAGGTGTGGATGGTGGTGTGTCTGGAACGTTGGGTGTGTTGGGTGTCATTTGCGGGAAATGTTGGAAGGACGCGCGTGCAGGCAAGGCATATCTGGTCGTGTTGTCCGTTCATTTTCATCATCATTTATAAAACTCCTTCAGCGCCTCGCGCTCCGCCGGGGTGAGTTTGTTCACCCACACGGCATCGCCGCCTTGCGCGGCGCCGGTGAGCGCGCCCGCGCCGACCGGGTCGTTGCCCGCCGCGCGGTCAACCGTGTGCGCGCCAGCCTGCACGCCGAGTTTGTCGCCAAGGGCCGCGCGCGAATAATCGCCGTTTTGCACGGCCTGCAATTCACCGCCGCCGGCGTTGCTTTCGCGCTGGTCAAATTCCAGCGGCGCGTCGCCGCGTCCGCGCGAAACGCTGCCGTTGCCCCGGATGCGCACCGGATTCCCGCCGGACGCGTCGAGCGCGGCAAGCAACGCAAGCATGGCGTCCTTGTCTCCGTCCGCGGACTTGTCACCAAGGACGACCGCGATGACGCGCCCCGCGTCGCCCATTTGTTTCGCGAGCCTTGCAAGCTCTTCGGCGGTGAGTTCGCGCAACGTAACCGCGTCGAGTTTTTGCAACGCCCCAGCCAGTCCCTTGTCCGCCGCGAGCGCGCCTTCGCTTAAGCCGTGCAGCGCCTTGCCGAGTTGTTCGGATGCGCGCCTGAGTTGCTCGTCGGAAAGTGACTCGCCTGATTCCGCGAGCGACTGCCGCGCGGATGCGAGCGAGGAAAGCGTCGACTCGACCGACTCAAATTCGCGGGAAAGCGACTGCATGGCCTGCGCGACCTGCTCGCGAAGCGTGTCGGCGGCTTCGAGCGCGGAATGCGTGTATTGGCTCTCGGAAGGTTTCGAGGCCAGCTCGCGCACCCGCGCCTCAAGGTTTTCGAGCGATTGGGGATCAACGGCGTTGGTCTGCGCGAGATCCTTGAGCCACTCCCCGGCCTGCGCCAGCGCCGGCGGTTTTTCCACGGGAGCAACGGAAAACTCCGGCGCCGGAACCGGCAGCCAAAGCCCCGCCGCCAGCATCGCCAGCGCGCCGGCAAACCAGCCGGCGTCCGCCCGCGGTTTCCAGCGCAGCACACGCGGCGCATTTTTTTGACGCGCGTTTTCCGGACGCGGCCACGCCGCCACGCCCGCCTCGGCCGCGCTGAGACGCGAGTTGAGTCGCAAGCGGTATTCCAGGAATGCGCGCGCGTCGTCCCGCGAAAAAAACGCTCTTCGCGCCAGCCGCCACGCAACGAACGCCGCGACGCCAATCGCAATCGCGAGCGCGGCCCACGCCCAGCCAATCGCGGGAACGCGCAGGCGGCGCATCGCATAAAACACGAGCGCGCCCGCCGCGCCGCAGGCAAACGCTCCCGGCGCGAAACGCTCCAGCCACGCGGCGGCATTGACGCGCCGCATCACGCTCGCAATCGCGTGGCGCCAGTAATTCCGGTTTGTGGACGTTTCTGTCATTTTTTTGGGAAACCGCCCCGCACATTGCCCGTTTTTCCAAACACCCTGCAAGCATCGCTTTCACCCCGAAGAACTGTTCCTGATGATGTTTTACCGCCGGTTGCGCGCTTCGCGCTTCACCGGCGGTTATGCCGGATTTTTTGCGATTGTTTGCATTCGCGCGAAAAACGCCGCATGTTCGCGCGTGATGAGCAACGACAGAAGCAACGTGAAGAGCGACGCCACGCGCGACGTGGTGAGCGGCGTGAAACGCGACGCCGGCGAATCGGGGCAAGCGCGGGTGCGCGACAATGCCGGCGCTTCGCGTTACGAGATGGCGGTTCCGGGCGTCGCCGGGCTTGCGGTGCTGGACTACATGCTCACGTCCGGCGAGCTGGGGACGTCCGGCGGCGCGGGCGCGGGCGGCGGACACGCGCGCGGGCGCGGCAGCATGATTTTCACGCACACCTTTGTTCCCGACGCGATGCGCGGCAAGGGCGTGGCCGAAATGCTCGTGCGCGCGGGACTCGCCGGCGCGCGC
>Ga0123354_10012121_pt1 | contig 13348 bp, 13 predicted proteins | sample TergutLab28metaG_2_FD_97872 | JGI IMG/M metagenome (GOLD analysis project Ga0123354, IMG submission 97872) | Labiotermes labralis P4 segment gut microbial communities from Petit-Saut dam, French Guiana - Lab288 P4 | ecosystem: Host-associated > Arthropoda: Insects > Digestive system > Gut ...
AACGCTGTTAGCTAAACAGAAAATTCGTCAGATGGTACAGAAAAATAGAAGAAACGGCAGAAAAAACACAAATCTCACGGCTTTCATCTCCGAACGACAGAACATTTGATAAAATTAAGACCAAACCCAACAAATGGACAACAATAAATTCAAAAACTTTTTATTTCCTTAAATGACGCTTTATAATTGATATGATTATTTAATATGGAGGTAAAAATAAAATTGAAAAATTGTACCAAATTTTATTTGATTGTCATATCTTACAAAAAAAAAAAATTAAAGAAGAGATTACGACTTTTTCCCTATTTAAAATTTTATGCGCAACCTGATGATGGTCCAAGGGGAGGGAAACGTGTAGTCTACATATAAAAATATGAATTAAATAGTTGTGTTAGATGGTGTTTGGCTGTTTGTTAGTTATTTAAAAAAATGACATCCAACTCTTTATTATTACAAACATTTTGTTTCTGTAACAATATACACTGATGCAGTTTATTTGTGACAGATGGCGGCAAAAAAGTATTGAACGTGCGATGGACCTAACAGACAGCTTCACGTGGGAAGATCTGCCGACCAGAGACGCTGACACCGGACACTTGACAGCAGCAGGATGGATCCCGCTCATTCAGACGTACGCTAGGAGTGTAGCTGTTGTGGTATTAGCCTTTCATACCATCCAGTCAACCATACGTATCGTGATAAATCATGAAACAATACTAACTGCGTGGTATCCTTTCGACTGGACTGTTTCGCCGTTCTATGAACTGGTTAACATCTCACAGGTAACAATAACTCTTTGTTAAAATAATAAAAATTCCGTCGAAACGGTTCTTATATTATTTTTAATGTAACAGCTTATGTTAAACTGTAAGTTACTTTCTTTATTGTTTTTCCACAATGCTGTTGATAAGGACCTGGAAAAATTTACAGTAAAGCTCTTTCCGTCCAGTCATTGTCCTATCCAAAATATCTGGTTTGAAGTATAGAAAGAAACAATGAAAATCCCTGGCGCAGCAGAAGTGCTGAATACAAGTTGTTATTGCTATCGCAGTACAAACTGGCGTGTTTAACTGCAGGTATAATTTTTGATTTCATGCGCTAGAACCACTACAAATATTGACTCAGACGTATGTGGCGAGAAATATTACCATTCATTAAATCAAGGCCCCGCGTTACATATAATATAATCTCTTCCGAAAAGAAATACGACATTAATCGTCGCATGTTTCACGACATATTTCTAAAACTCCCTCTAATATTAAAAACATCTTTCCATTTGAACATCCTCTTAGATATCGGACATTACGTGATCTTTCTGCCAAACTGCTTAATGAGGCAAGTAATTTAAAACAGGGAGACCCGCAGTGACGTTCGTGAACAAGGCGATACAATTTGTTTGTAACAAAAGTACCTGCAGTGTATTAGTTTCTTTAGTATTACAAGTAAACTTTTGTACCTATCAGGGCACTGTGGGACTAATATATGTGGAATGTGACAAATTATGTCCTGCTGGTTGTTTGTCCGAAGGTATGATTTTACTTGTATATAAAAAATGAAACAATGACAATTAATATTATATTTTGCAGTAAGTCGAAATAAGGAAGAAAACTCTGATTCGTACACTGTAACCAGGAATAGAGTATTCAAAACAAAATGCTTTCTTAAATGAAACATTTAATATAAAGTCTTAAATGACCATTTCGTTAGGACACATTTCTTAGTCACAAATTGTTTCTCGCACCATTGCACACGTAGTCATATTTCACGCAATATGTAGTGCCTTAGGCAATGATTGAATGTAGCTCTATTGTAAAAGTACCGGGACAAAGAAGGATGTCACAAAAATTCATTATCATTTCCATATAGAATGTAGACACTTCTAAATGCTACTCAGTCACAAAATAATGCTGTTATTGATTAGGTGGAAACTGACATCATATACGAGGGAACACATGATGAAATTCGTCACAGAATATTTTTTCACAAATATATTATTACAACAGTGGCATTGGTTGAGGCTGAATTTAGTTTCATCATCATCCCTAAATGACCTGATTTCATGAAAAACCAAGCTATTCTATTAACTTATTCACAGTGCTTAACATCGTTATTGATGGTGGCTCTATACTGCGGTTTCCTGTCTCTGTATACTATTTTGATAGCCGTGGCCTGTGCTCAGGTCCAAAAGGTGAAAGCAGCCATACTGGATATCAGACAGCAAAGTACCACGTCTCATCACGTGCAGGAAGGTGAACAAGTTCATGCAATTGCAAAACGTAGTTTGCAAGCAAAGTTAAAAGCTTGCATTCGACACCATCAGGAAATAATGGAGTAAGTTCGTAATTAATTAATTGTAAGTAGCATATTCACGAACTGCAATTACAAAAATATATTTAGTGTGTCCTCTGCCAAAGAAAGTGCAATAAAGTTAGACCTTCTAAAAATATTTTGTGACTACTATATGGAATAAAGAAAATAGTAATGCTTTAAAACTTTGGACGAAATCGGTCACTTATATCGTCCAGTATTTTCAACATACATCTCTTTTCCACTCACAGGTTTATGCATCAACTCGAAGAAACTTTGAATGTCTGTCTGTGCGGCTACTTATTAATTTCACTGGCTACAATGTGCTTCACTTCTTTTTCTGTAGTTACGGTACAGTATAAAAATATTGGTACTCGTATCATTAGAAGTAACAATTTTGTGAATTATGAGACTGTGTTGTACGGTAGATGTGAACCAACTTGTAGCCTCCATTCTTAGGGGAAAAATAAAAATGTTGACTTTAGGAACACCGTTACAACTGCATATCACAACCAGCAAAATTGAAATTTCGGTATCAAATTGCACGAGAAATAAAATGCGCTCAATACAACTGGTAAGTTTTTTATCTTTAAGCTTGGAAAATTCATCTACTTCAGAACGTCATCTTCAGTCCAGTAGTATAAAATATATAAATGGAATGGTTTATAACATTATTAAATTCTGAATTAAGATTTGAATTTCACTGTTCGATAATATACATTTTCCTCTGTCAAAACAAACTTATTATAGACAAGTTTAAAATGTAAGGGTTTAAAATATTTTAATGACTGTTGAAAGTTTCTTGAATTTCACTACCGTAACTTTAGTTAGCAGATGAGTTCAGAACTTAGGTTGCGTAGAATGTTTCGCAGGTCTAATTTATGATGTGGATTGTTTGTCTGCGTTTTATTATTCATTTGAAAATTAAATTTTTTTACTTGAAGATTCTTCAAGTGTCAACTTTATTGTTACTCATTCACATTGTGTTGTTCCCACTTTATGATATAGAAATGTAGAAATTGATGTAGATATTGGTGTCCAAATAGTTCTGCTATTTGTAGGTGTTGCTTGTGCAAGTGTTGGGAAGATACTATCAGTAAGAAGCGTGTAATATATATATATATATATACACAACGTTTTGATGACATTAGTTCAACTATCCATTGTTATATTGCACTAACAATTTATGGATTCTATTTTCTGTAACTGCAAACTTATCATCGATTTTATGCTTTTTCACTTTCCCAATATTAGAAGTAATTTTTGATATTGTGTGTTTTTATTATTTAATGATTTGTGTACAATATTTGTCTTGTGTATTCTTTAATGTGTTATAGATAGCATATGTACAGTTATTTTATCTAACATAATGGATGGCAAACCTAAAAATCAAATTACACATTCTCACATCCCAGAAAACAGTCGTCCTAACTGAACGATTACTGTCAATATAATTTATTCAGAAAACGAAAATTATTAATATTTATAAATACGCACGCCAACGGCAGACTTACAATATTCTATATCGCAGTAGGTCACATTGATTTGTTGCTCAGAATTTCAGGGAATTTTTATGGTGCCCTGCCGTACTCACACAAACAATTGAAAATCGATAAGAACCATCTGATCTGCCTGCCGCAAAGATCTCTGCCTGACCTCACACAGCACTTAAAATGGAGAGGTATTCATGCCCCAGGCGGAATTCCAACTACAAATCCTACTAAGCCAGAAGCCTCAATCCAACTTCCTACACCACTGGGATTTAATGGGAATACTTGTAAAAATTATTAACTTTCGAAAAAACTCCCTAACTCCAGTAGTGTCAATATATTGCTTTAATTATCTACCCCAGAAAATTATGATATTAAACTGACTGACACATAAAGATCAGTATCTTCAGGTTTAATAGGCCTCTATGTAAAATTTTTATCAAAATGTACCTACTGTGACACAATTTGTTTAACAGTATTCACGTTTTTCAACGTTATATATTATTTCAGCTGTTAAGTATCTCTCACTACAGCCACATTCAACGTAACAGGAAGATAGGGAAATGAATAAGCACCAAAGAAAGTGTAAGAGAAAATTAGAATTGCGTTTCTCTTGTTAATGTTGACCTGCAAGGGACAATTCTGATGCGAAGCAAGACCATGTTTGATGGGATAAGAAAAAAATAATCTACAACAGTCAATAGCAGAATTAAGAAAATACACATCGGGCGGTTGGACATCATCTTTATAATACTAAAGTCGGTGTCTGTTATGATATTTACAAAAGAAGAATTGGGTCAAATATTTTTAATAAAAGTATGAATTCCGAACGTTTATAAAATTGATTTTTAGAGACAACCAAAGGATCGACAAATTATTAGACGAAGTTACTTCACTCAAAACAATATATGGTATGTACTGTAATGTAATATTCAGTCGAATTCATGCAATTATTGTTGCAGTAGAAACGGAATTTATTTTACTTCATGTGAATTTGAGTTTGTATATTTAGGTAACCAGCATGCCATTTGCATGTGCTGTATATTCATTTGTGACCTGTCTCGTTGTACTATATATATTCAAATTGTCTCATACACGGCAGAATTTCTGAAGACAGAATTCATTAACAAAATTGCGTGTCTTGGTGTTCTCTACAATTATTTCCTGAAACATTTTTCATCCTAAGGAGAACTGAGGGAGATATCAACATAAACACACTTAGCCATTCATGTGAAACACCAACTACCTTTTTAGATTTTAATGAAACCTGAATATTCTCGACTGATTTTCGAAAAATATTGAAATAACAAATTTAATGAAAATCCGTCCTTTGGGTGTAGTGTTCCATGAGGACAGATATGACGAAACTAATATTCACTTTTCGCAATTTTGTGAAAATGTCTAAAAGTATCACATATCACACGAGAAATCTGCCGCCGTTGGAAAAAATTGAAGGCAAGAGTTTCATGGACAGGTACTTGAGCTATAAAGTCCATTCTTACTAAACTGAAAACACACTTAAGGTAAATGTTATGTCACATTCCCGAAAGTCGTTCCAAACATTAACCAAAAATACTTCGATGAGTGTATTGTAATTTGTTGGTGGAATATGAAGGTTGCTCTCAAAGAGAGGAACATCACCAATACAATGTGACGTAAGAAAAAATTGCCAATATAGTATCGAACAGTGACAGAAATAAGTCTGTTTCGCTCCCAGTGGAGAACAGGGAAGCTCACATTTTCACGATTACTGTATTGGATTTGCAGGGGCATTTCCCGCCGGACTTGCGCATTGCCATTTAATACAGCCACAAAAAATGTATATTCACTCTGATTAATTTAATTTGACTGTATTATTTTGGTGTAAAAATGCCTTTAATTGTTTTATTTTTTCCTATTATTTTTCCATTATAATGTACTATTGTTGCAGGCTTGGGGAGACTACGCAGATATGAGTCAAGCAGTGGTAATGTATGTGGCATCGGCTTGTAACGTGTTTCTGATCTGCTGGTTTGGAACACAACTGAAACAGCACGTAAGAGGGAGTTGTATTATTATTATTATTATTATTATTACAGCGACAAGTAGAGAATGTGATAAGCTTCCAACAGATTAGGAAGGATTTTAGATTTTTTTTTAAATTGTGTATCTTTTCTATACTTTCCACCATTTTCGTGTCGAAATTAAAAAGAAAAATCGAACGTGTTAGTTATGCAAATTCTGAATATTATTTTGCTTTTTATAGCCACTGCATAGCACCATTGTTTCTCATTCGGGCTTAAAACGTTTCTTCACCAGAAATAAAAACTATGATTTCCATGTTTTAATGATATCCTACAGTTCAGTCTTACAAAGTAATAATATTGTTATGCATTACCATAACAAACTATGTTTTTTAGTCGTGGATGAAGATCTTATGAATGTGGTGGCATCAAGACCAAGGACATTACAACCGTATGTAATGGAAACTACAGAAGTAAAAGAAAATCTGGAAAAATGAAAAGTGACCTTATTTGTTAGAAAATGTCTGAGATCTTTCTGCGCTCCCTTACATAAATCGCTGCTCCACGTGTTTACAGACTTGTTTTGAATACTACCACGCCTGCAGAGAACTATGAATGAAGGGCAGCATATTTCAACCGATACATTTCAGAGACATTTTATTTAGTGTGGATAATTTATGTGTCCGAAGTTTGGTATTTTATATTTTCACAGCAATATCTGTACCACCCTTATGCTATAAACTGCGTGTCTGCTATACAAAAGCAGAATGAATTCAGGTATCGCGAAATAGCTAAAATTCTGGTGTTATATCTGGTAAAAAATAATGAACCCTTTATTTAAACAGAATATTGGGCGAGCAGTTGTATTGAGTATCGTCTTGGATATGATAAAATGTTTAAGCAAAAATCGAGGTGAAAATGTACCTGTGTGAAAGACGTACAAACAGAAAATCGTAAAGAACGATATGACATAAAATAAAGCTGCCCATTACATGCTAAACAGACACAAAAGGGAGGCAGTATTATATATCTACCCATTTTAAATCCCGTCCCTAGAAAATGGTAGGTGGTCAACGCACCATCCAGGCCATTTTACTTCCGGGAAGGAGACACGTTACTCATTATATAGGAGAGATGACACAACATTATAATTCAAATCTAAGAAAACTACTTTTGAATAACTCACAGAGGAGAGAAATAATTTCTTATAAACTGGATATAAGGAAAAAATCTCAATATGATTAAGCACAATTCGGCCATAATATGACACAAAATCAATGCAATAGTGGCGAAAAATATCCGTTGCAAGTCCCAGAACCCAAACAGGACGGTTCAAAAGGACCTAAAATTTTAATTGTGAAATGTTTCAGGCGGAGAGTGTGAGAGACGCTGCATTCGGTTGCGACTGGGTGGGAACTGCTATCCCATTTCAGCGATGTCTGATGTTCATCATTGCTACAGCTAACAAGGGGTTCCAACTGACAGCAGGAAAGTTTGTTCCGGTGTCAAATTTGACTATGATAAATGTAGGTAAAAAAAGTATCCTTTTTCATGGGTCATCCTCCCTAATGGATCCGGCCGTCCTCAATGTGGAAATTTCTCTATCACACTCAGACACGCAACACTCGGTAGAACACCTCTGGACAAGCGATCAGCCCGACGCAGAGAGCTCTACCTGATAACACACAAAAAACCACAAAGAGACAGATTTTCATGACTCCGGTGGAATTCGAATGCTCTATCAAAGCAAGCGAACTGCCGCAAACCAGACTTTAGACCGTGCGGCAACCGGGATGTACTGGAATGTAATACAACTGATATCATATAATTTATAGTAACCAAATTATTTCGAGGGATTTTAAACACAACATGACTGTTTAGGGATGAAAAGTTTTAAAACCTTTCAATAAAGTACACAAATAAAAACATATTTTTTAACATCCAACACATTTCGGCCTACTGCCATTTGTACTCAAATCCCTAATGATGTTGGATCGGCAAAAAATTTGAGATCCTTAATGTATACGTCTTTATGTGTGCAACGTTTTTTGTACTAGTGCTTTAAAATATATTAAATCGAATATATTATTAAAAGAATAATCTTTTTTAAATCACGACCAAAATAAGGGAAGGACCAGCCGGAGAGATGAGCGAGACGCCAAAATACAAGGAGCTCTAAGAAAACACTGGAAAATTGGGAAACTTGGTACCATCAATCTGGGGTTTCACCCACGAAAATATTCATCCGAATATTATCTGTAATTTGGGAACCCACTCTCATAAATATTGCCAACCCAGTGTTAGTCGAGTTCAAAAATATCTTTTGAAATATACCGAAATATATTAGCCTGTTCGAGCTTCAAATTAAAACCCCACCGAGTGGCTCCAATATAAATCTGACCGACCTTAGTTACGTCACAATTCTTCGGATTGCCTTTCCGGGTATAATACTCAACTTCTTCGTGAATGATAGTAAGATGCTTCCAGTTGACCATAGTATTAAGTACATCGGTTTTGTTTTGACATTCGAAATACGCTGAATATGTATTCAATGGTCGTCATATTTTATAATATTTTTGGTCTCTTTCTTGGTCACATTTTATTTCGCTAATTTATAATTTGAAAAACTTTTTTTATAATCATGAATAAAACAAATTCAAAATTGTTTTTACGCACTTCAATTAAACTTTCAACATATTCGGAAAACAGGATTGTTAAATGTATTCGTAATATTGAGATATTTTCAATTCCGTCAACATGATGAACTAAGTGACAGGGGCTGCAGTCTAGTAATTTCGAGAATAAAGGAAATTGAGAATATGCAATGATTTCTGAAATAGGGTAGAACATTAACATTTAAAAACAAAATATGCAACTTTCTAATATTTTTTGTCATATGTTTCTATTCACTGACATGTTTCATTCGATCCTGTGCAGCTAAGAACATGTAAATTGGTTAGAATATTACTGAGTCTGGAAGCTTACATTACGAGATATTCGGGTACTCTTTTATGAAAAGACATACCTTTTCAGCTTTCTTCCAATATTCACACGTTCTGTGGTTTCTTACTCATATACTTGGATAATCAAATAATTTTCTTTCGCAGATTATGCAAGAGACGTTGTCCTTATTCATGTTTCTGCTTCAAGTGAAAGAGAAGACCGAGGAAGCGAAGCAAGTCCAATGACATAGACAACAAAATGATTAGCATTCACACACAATGATATCTATGATTTCTTTTATCGTACTTTTCTTAAACAAAGGAACTGGATAGAGGAACATAGTTAACTTATTAACCATATATATTTTAATAGGTTATTATTAGAAGCCCTTCATATTTGTTGTCTGCTTATCACATAAAATTCAATATGTACAATTTCTTAGAGCCATTCTATACTCTCGATCCATTTGGTAAATATATTATGCAATAGGCAGTATACATTAACTTATGTGAATATAATCAAGTTTTCACTCTAAATGTCTCACATTCCGGAGAACTTTGAATTGGCAAGTAAGTGCACCAGAAATTTGGTTGAAACCATCATTTATACTTTCTTTAATGAACACCCTGAAGAAGGTGAGACTGCACCGAAACATGTCGAAACTATTTTAATGTGAATTTTAAAACTTTTTTTAAGACAGCCACTTGTGCATTAGTTGGTGAATAAAACAATTTGACAAAACAATTAGTGCAGGAACACCGCGCTGTTTTCGATCCAACAACAGCTGCTTGGTACACAAGATATCCCACGGATTACAAGCAAACGCAAAGTTCATTACCGTGTACAGAAGAACCTGAAACAGGTCCTTATGCCTAACCCAGTAAATAAAACTAACTGTATATTTTGGTCCTCATTAGTCACTTTATTTGCTCAAGGCTTGCGAATGGTAATAACTGACTACTAATTACTTAATAGGTAAATAATATTTGCAATTATGGGAACCAAGACATCGTATTTATCTGCAAAATTTGTTTATTTCTAGGTCGACTGTCAAACGGAATCATTCCAAACCTTCATATAATTTTAAGCGAATAATGAAGCGTTTGATAGAGGGTAAGCTAACAAAGTCATGAGTAGAACACACGGCATTGGTTGATATAATTCTTTGAAATGTCGCCAATACTCGGTTGTGTATTTTATTCTTTGAAGTCGACAGTCATCCGATCCGAATGGCGAAAGAGCGAAAAAATTCTATTCTCAAAATCAGTGCAGACGGCGGAATATTAACAATTATCTTAATATTCTAGTCTATCATAAGGTAAGATACAAGTCGACATATTTATGTAAAGCTTATACAGGATGCGAACTGCTGTAACATTTGTACTGCATCTGTTGAATGTCGGCAATTTACACAACCAAATTTCTGTGTAATAATTTTTAATATATGTAGTTATAATCAGGTAGGGAGGAAGGTATCAGTATATTGCGCAAATTAAAGCAGGATAACAAGCCGTGATGGAATGATTCACGAAATGTGAGTTCCAGTGTTGCTTAAAGCAGAATCATAAACGCTGTGACCTGTGTACAATTTTCAAGCCGGACTGGCAGGAAGAATACGTGCCGATAAAAACCCAAGGTATGTCTTCACATGTTACACAGTCCCACTAAGGAAACTATTGGCTCGCAATCTGAATGGATTTCACAAATCAAAACCTGGTCATAAAAGAGTATGGCAACTGCATTCTAATAAGCTGCACATTTATTAAAATTCATCCTGTTCAAAATTGACACCAAATTACCCGCCATCTCTCCCTGCCATTCCGTCCATTTGGGGCTTGTCGCTTCACAGCACACAATCCCAGAGGAACCTGAGTTGACGTCAATCCGTAGACTGGCAAATTTTACAGCCCTTAATGTATCAAGTGATGAACTACTACGAACATTATAACGCAAAGCATTGTCATTCGAGTAATGCACGTTAATATATCCGCAATGATGCATTTCCACCTTTGAAGTCAAGTCCATAAATGGGAAAGACAATTAAGAGAATCGTAAAAAATTTTAACTTTTAGTCGTCCGTAAAAAAGGTAAAAAAATGCATTGAGGCATTTGATGGAAATATATTAAAATTGTAGTCTGCCTAACAGGCTAGACTGTATGGCATGAAAATATTAAATAGTTCTTCAGGAAACAGGACGGTTATTTTCGATTGTGTCCACTGCGAAAATTTACAGGCAAATGAGTGGTTTTGTGAACACGATATTGAACTTTCGGTTTCAGAAAGTGCAGAGAAATTCTTTTCTGTTTAATAAAGCCTTAGTTGCTCAAAAATGATGTAGCAACATGGATGTAGTTGGCTAGATGAAAAAAAAACCGGTGATTGGTACTGTAGAATGACTTGGATTTTCTCTACTTACTTGGGACACAACGGGTTACTTTATCCGTCAAACTTATTTTCATGAGTGTTTGAATGTGAAATATTTTTTCTTTTAAGATGTCCTTTCGATTCTCAAGAAGTCAGAGCAACCATAAGGACGATATGCAGAAATAAGTTAATGTATTAAAAATGCAAAATTAGAAAGAAGAATTGAAAACACGTACTTTTAAAAGATAGTAAATAGTATCTTGTTAAAAATATATGAAATATTCAAATTGGAAATTGAAGGAAACAAAGGTGAAAAAATTTCTAATACTAATTACTGTGAAATTTTGTTATCTCTAGAAGCGAGTGACATCAATACGAAAATCTATGACACTGAAATTCCTGCGTAGCGTTACATGGAGGGCACCTTTGTTTTGGGTAGTAAGCTCTGGAGCATAAATAGTGAGACTCCCAAGAAATCGAAACCATAGAAATGAGATTTTAATGACCAAGTTTAGGCCTTAAAGTACTGGACCGCCTAAGTAATTATATCCCAACATGATTGAAAATATAAAAATATTAGACAATTTGTAATTCTATCAGAAACAGTGTTTGAATCAGCTTAATAAAAGAACACTTACCGATTTCCAACATTGGATCTTCAAAGCCATTCATGGTGGGGACGGGAAATAAAACGACCTAGAAAAGGAAGGAAAACTAAGGAAATCTTGAACAATAAAGAAAAGATTGTATAGCCCCAATTCATAGAAAAATTTATGATGATGTTGATGATGATAATAATGAATGCGAATCAGTAAGGACAACCAGAAGCGTAGTACAGTCATCCTAAAATTATACTACGAAATCCGAGACTCGAAGGATTGCTGAATGAATTACAGGGAACTATATTACAATACAGCATGATATAACAATTGGCTTTTTTCTAGATTGATACGTGTAAGGAATTTCAAGGCAACTAAATTATGAGTATGTACATTCTTGAAACATTTGCAACCGAGGAGTGAAATTTGGGAGTAAAACCGCGAAATTGACATTTAAAAAAATCCCTTATCATAGAAAGTCTGTAATCATAAATTTGTTCACTCTTTCGCCACAAGAAATTTGTTTCGTAACTTAAAGGTTTGTGACCAACCTTCAATGTGAGACTCGAGTCTCTGTTACACTTCATGTCTTCAAACACGACCAAATGTCTTATTGAACTGTGAGGCAAAGGAACCGCTGAAAGAAAGAGAAATTGATTGATCAAAGAAACTCAGGCAAACATGCGGAAATTGCACTCAGGTGCTGAAACGCATTACAGAGTGCTGTTCAAATTCAACAGAACAAATGTTTAAGGAAAAAAGGACTGCATACTTCACATTCTCCATTTCCGTTCAACACAATTCAATTACTAAAGTTATTACAATTATCACTATTATTGAATTTCACACATCACGTACTAAACATATGGCATTTTATGAGGACGACAAGCAACAAGCTCAGCTAAAATATCCTCCGGAAGGAATTCAACAGACCGCACCACCTCTAACGACGAGACAGTTTACAATTAATTTAAATGCTTCACATATTATACTCTTTACCATTCTATATTCACATGTTCACGGTAACATCAATAATTTCAAAAGCAAACTGACCTCCCAAAACTGGCGTTGCATGTGTAATTCTACTTGAATATATTTCAATAGGCTGATAGAACAAACAGCCGCATACATGGTGCATATAACACAGTACGCCCGCAGTAATGTAAGAACTCTACATAGTAAATTCCGACCAAAAGTACAAGTGCTTCTCAGTACCACATACCACACAGTGAAAGATCCAGCCGCATAGTAAACATAACAACCAGTTAACAATACAACCACACCCGACAGTGAACAAAGTGAATGAACCTACCACAATCAGAGACACGGCACAGTGGCACTCCATCAGCGAGCACCGCCACTCATACCGACCCACACCAACAAGGGGACAAGCTAGACAAGAACACGTTAGCACCAAGAGCTTAGACAAGGAAACCTGCTACCAAGCCGCTCGGAGCCACTCGGACCAAACCCCCCCCCGCACAAAGCAACACTTTCAAGGAGGTCAAAGAAGAAGCCTCCGCACGACTACAACGCCATACATGCCGAGAACTACCCAACCCCCACAAATAGCGTTATTGTCTGGTTTATATTCATGTATTTTGTATTACTATCTGTTCTGTTTCATAGTGTTTTATCTTA
>Ga0123354_10012123_pt1 | contig 13348 bp, 11 predicted proteins | sample TergutLab28metaG_2_FD_97872 | JGI IMG/M metagenome (GOLD analysis project Ga0123354, IMG submission 97872) | Labiotermes labralis P4 segment gut microbial communities from Petit-Saut dam, French Guiana - Lab288 P4 | ecosystem: Host-associated > Arthropoda: Insects > Digestive system > Gut ...
ATGCAGATATTTATTTACTGCAAAGTCACTCTACATGTTTCGGGTGTCACAGCACCCATCATCAGGAGTACTAAAAACTGTAACCACAGCCTCCAGTACAGGTCATAATACTGGTACAGCTACTTCCCTCCAATGTGGCCGATCAAGCATCTGGTTGGATTTTTATTAACATTGAATTACGATGCACGGAACCATGAGCTTAAAACTCTCATTGTTGTTCATGATGACAAAAGTATTCTGGGATGTCATGCCATGTCAGTCTGCAGCTAGTTACTGACATTTTGGAGGAATTTGCTGCCTCTGCCTTCAGGGTTGTCAGAGAGGAGTAAGCTGCATGGAAAAAGTGTTTGTATTGTGTAGGGAAAGAGCAAGTTAATGACTGGTGTAATGAGTCAGTAGGAGGAGTGGTCTTGTGGAGTGGGAAAGGCCATGGGTAAAATATCCCAGAGGAATGGAATGACAATGAAGCAGTGGGAGGAAGGAGAGTCTGGATCTGTTGGCCTTTCAAATGGCCATCATGCTTGAGTTGCATATAATAGCAGGGTGGTTTTGCTCTGTTGCTTTGAAGAGTGCATGTGGGGTTTCAGTGACCTGCCGAAGGTGAGACCATCCTCTATGTTAACGGTGAGACAGAGCTTACTCTGTATTTTCTCCCTAATGATATGGTCCATGTATCAGGATTTGGCAGAGAGGATTTTAGTGCCTTGGACCTGGGCATGATGCTGTTGTTGATATTACGCTCTGCTAATGCTGGCTTTTTTGGCTGTCTGCCACAGATGTGCCAGTGGTGCTCTTTTATCCTTAGCTCAGTAGACTGCCCAGTTTGGCAAGTGTAGACCTGACCACACTCATGTGGAGTGGTGTACGCACATAATATCTTTGAATCATTATCGGGGCACAAGAAACTGGAGTTATTACTAGGAAGCAGACTAACTCATTTGGTGTTGTGTCTGCGTGTATGCTGATGGTGTTAATGTAGAGAGTGAAAACATGCACAACATAAAAAAAAAAAATACACAACATTTTTGTGGTTGCTGCTTATTCTTTTGAGGTGTCTTTACTATTTTTGAAGGAGGCTGTATATAATGTTGTAGGTTTTTGATAGAATTAAATAAAATGGATGCTACATGTGGATTGCCAAGTGTATATATTAAACAGTTAATATATGTTGAATGTACCATACCCCCTTTCCCATGGGAAACGGATCAAAAGCAAACTGTGTTGACACCTTGCTGAAATTCAGTTTGTTTTATTTTTCTTAATGTGCTGTGTTACAATACAGCTATGATATTTTTTTAAGCACCTTTTATGAATAATTTCCTTGTAATGTGATAAATAACAGTGGATCTTTCTGACATACATTCCTGATTCTCCTGCCATTTGAAGCCCTTGAAATTTGACAGCCATAATTTCATCTGCCTAAATCACATACTCTTACAGCCCTGTTAGTTACAAACTTATTCACTTTTAAATCAGAATTTGTACTTAATGTGAAAACTTACAACAGGTGTGCAAAATTTTTAAAAAAATCTTGGATCCACCTGAAAATTCTAGGCACCAGAAGGGTGATAAATTCCGTACTGAAGATTCGCGAGTCTTAGGCGCCACAATACAAAATCTAGTCGACTTCTAACCTGGCTCCTAGGTTGTGTACCCCTCGATGGTAGAAATGTTTCATGCGAACTAAGTGTATATGTAAAATCGGTTGATAGAACATGTTTGAGATATAATGATTCATTATCACACGAATGAGTAGATCTGTTAATTAAATAAACGCAGAAATTACGACCAGAAATGTTTGTGTTAAAATAGGTTAGGTTAGGTTATGCGTATATCGCGGGACGGAACATTATATGCGGATACGTAGTTCTACCTGTAAAGTTGTCCCTTTACGCATATGGGTGATAAATGTGTGTACATACTAATGAATTTTTTTAAATCGTTTACTACCCTGCTTTCAAATGCTGCTCGTTAATCACCTACAATGCAGTACATCTGCAGACTATAAGTTACATTACCGGAACCAAAAAAAAAAAGTTAAATTATCCGCACAACATTTTTACTAACAGATGGAGTCATTGTCTTCAAGTCATTGCGAATGGTGAGAAATTTCTGAACTAAACTTGTTGCAGGCTAGCCGAAAGTATTAGCCCCGTATGGATGTGAACATTCGAAATTATAGTAAATATGTTTACATCAAATAGTGCCATTGCGGAAAACTTAATTTTGTCCAGAGACATAATCTCGGTGCAACTGAGAAATGGTTCTGTTCGCACCCGTATTTTATGCAAACATAATGAAGGTATGCTCTATCTTGTAAGTAGTAACGTAGTTAGGATTATGATGTCCGGGGCGAGCAATAACAATGACCGACCGTGGCAGAAATTACCGGCTTTAAAATATAACAGTTATTTATTGAATCTCATGTTGTCTTGTTAATTTAAAATTTGTTGAGCGCAGAAAGTCAAATTTTCTCATTTAAGATATTATGCCGCCCCTTGGACTCGGCTGTCCGGGGTGGCCCCATCACTCGCCCCACCTTTGGTGCACCCCTGATTCTGACCCATGTCTAAAACCACGATTGAAATATTCAGAATTATAACTGTGCGTATTTTTTTTATGTATTTGTAAAACGTAATCATCTTTCTAAAGAGGAAGTAATAGAAGGATTGCGATAATTATGTAATGAGAAAATGCATTTTTTTCCACAACATAATAATATTAGATTAAGTAGCACGCACTGGCCCAAGAAATGCATGCAACATTGTAGTCGGAAAGGCTGAGGAAAAGAGGTAACTTGAGAAGCTATTAAACTTTTTCGCATAAAATACTGGATTTAGCTGGCTCCGGTTTGAGTGAAGTGCGAGACTCATGTGAACATGGCAATGAACCTTCCGATTTCATAAAAGGAAGGGTAGAAGTTTCTTCATCAACTAAACGTCTTATCACATTTTCAAGGACCCTTTTTGCGTGAAAATGATGCGAGTTGGATGAGTGCATTTTTAATTTATTTATCAATTTCTCTTTCATTTATAGGGAATATGTGAAGCAAAGCTGAAATTTCGGCGGTTGCAGACATCTTTGTTTTGCAGTAATTTTTTAAATTTCTGTTGCAAAGCGAGTGAAATGTATCCGGGAATTCTACATATTAGTTCATTGTACTGGCAGTGTACCTAATAAAATCATATCTGGCACATATGGGGTAGAAGAGAAATGCGTGTAGGGGTTGGTGAGGGCACTTAAACGAAAGAGGCCGCATGGAAGACTTAGACGTAGATGGGAGAATAATATTAGAATGGGTCTTGAAGAAAGAGGGTGAGATGACGTGGACTGATCTTGCTCTGGAGAGGGACAAATGGAGGACTCTTGTGAACACGGTAATGATCCTTCGCGTTCTATACGTTGCGGTGTGAACTTCTTGTCCAGCTGAGGAAATATTAAGTCCTCGGTAAGGACTCCTCCTTGGAATTGCTTAATCAAATCACATCCTGTAGTAAATAATTTACTCTTTGTGTTAGATAAAAAAATGGAAGAAAATTCCACGCATATCTAGTCGGCCAAATACCGCAATGGCTTTCGTTTCCTAAGCACTGTAAAACCTCGAACACTGGTTCTCTCTCTCTCTTTCTCTCTCTGTGTGTGCCAATGCAAAGCGCTGTAGGACCAAATAGAAGTCATTCAAGTTACTTCATGGTTATGTTAATACACGCATTCCTTTCTCAAGGCATCTGGTAGCTGATTGGCTAGTGTAGGTGACGTCACACTTCTCACTCGTATTGAGGTATTCAACATGGCGAGTGACTAGTTTCGTGTTGCCAGTTGCTATACTTTTGGATGGATTTAAGTAGTGAAATATGCCAAGGAGACGGAATGGAGAGATACCTCTACCCGACGGATGGGATTTCGCAAGGGATTACGACGGGAAAATATATTTCATCGATCACAATAGCAAGAAAACAACATGGATTGACCCGCGAGACAGGTAAGGAGACTTCACCCTGCGGGGCCCCACGTCAAATCCCTAAATTCCTGAGATGTTTCTTCTGTGGATGGCGTAAAATTCGGCCGCAGCAGTGTGAAAAGTGTGTGTGAAGGTTTGTGTGTGATCGATCTGAAATAATTGATGTAACCGTTATATGAAAATACTTTAAAGATGTGTATTTTATTACAAAATTACAATAATTTTGGTTTGGATGGTGAATGCATGTGCTGCCATCTCTCGGGAAACACGCAAGTTTGGGTTTGGATAATCGCTCGAATGTTGTAGACTACGTACGAGGCGTTTTAAGTGACTTTTCGCTATAAGTGCAGGATTTTCACATTGAGAATGCAGAAATATGTTTCTTGATAGATTCCCATGCCCTGTGTGTTATAGTTCACTTAGCAGATAATTTCCAATATGGTGTGAACGTGGTTTCGAGGTTTATGTGACTAACTTTAGCATTCCAGTAAATAAAACGCATTGGCCTAGAAACGTTACTTGAATTACTTAAATTGTGTGTGTTAATGCCTAATGATGTTGCTGGAGGTGATTTTTTTTGTGTATGTGAAGTAATTTCTTTGAAGGGAAATTGAAAGAGAGTCCCGGCTGCAGCTAATTATAAAACAAGCTTTGGATGTTTCACACATTTCATTGCTTAAACCATGTTACATTCAGAAGCTCCGATTTGGCCTTTTGTCACGGACTGCATGTACATTTAGGTTATTCGAGAAGAACTCAGCTGTTGTACCAGTGTATAATAAACAAAACATAAACGAACCGTTCTTACATACAGAACCCGAAAAGCCCTTTGTAACGACTGTATTGCAGATATGTTAAGCTATTTCACAGAACACTTCAAGAAAAGATTAAGTAAACTGGTTTACAAAGAACATGATTTTTATAAATGACTGAATCTTGTATTTACAGTAGTGATGATGTTCGTTCGTTTCATGTTGTCATTCCATATTATTTCGTCTCTTACGGTGTCTGAAAGACTGAGAGACAGCTTGGCGTCTTCTGAGTTTTCAGGAAGGTTATTTTCGGAACATGCAACGTTATTTTCCAGAGTTGGCAGCGATACATTTAACTCACATGTTGCGCATGCCTTGCCACTATTTATTTAGTAATTCGTTTCATAGGGATTATAAAACCGCCAAACATCCGAATCTTCAGACTTGACGTTATGATGTTTGTGCTGTAGTTTTACAGATACGATTTTAAGTTGGAAGATACGCGTGTTTTGTTACTGTCTAATGTAATACAGTATAATCTTTTCTGTCAGTTTTTCTCTGTTTCTGAACTGATCATAACAGAGAACACTCAGGTTATGAAATTTTACTCCAGTGTGGATGTGCAAGCATGACAGGTGGAGGGTCGGAATTCCAGTCAAATTCTTGTTCTGTATTTTCGTTCTTAATTACATAAATAAACAATCTATTAAGAAATATTGTGTGTAAATCGTCAAACACAACTGTTTGTTAGTAAACAACGTGTCACATTAACTCTAGCACCATGTTTCGACTTGTCATTCTCAGGCTAATCTGATACATTGTAAAAAGGAAAGAAACTAAATTCTGTGAAATATATCAAGTGCCAGTTTTGGAATGAGATCTTAGTTCGTTACGAGAATATTTACAGTATAACTTTATTCTTTTTATTGGCCTGTAATCTCATTTCTGTATTAAGTTTCGTAGAGGCGTATCTTTTTTCTTTAAAAATTCCCAGACATTTATATTGGTTAAAATTTATATTTTTTTGCAGGTGTAGTATTTTATTTTACCAGATTGGCCTGAGTGTGACTAAGTTGAAACATGCTGCTAGAGATAATGTGACAAGTTGTTTAGTGATAAAGAAGTTCTTTTTGACAGTGTGAGTGCTAATTAATATAGATATTACAACGGGATGTCATACACCAAAGTTCAGTCTGTTAATTTGAGTGTTCTTTCATACAAGTTGTATGTTACACTAACAAGGAAGGATACCATACCCTGGATGAAGAAGGGTACATCTGGCTGTTTAATGTAAACACCCAAGAGCCGCGCAGTAATCAGAAAACCCGTATCGCAGGAGTTCTACTCACTTCCTATTGTTACTTTTGAAAAAAATGCAGTTGTGGAAACTTATTGCAAACAGCATGGAGGTTAGATGAGAACTGCTGTCTTCGGGGCTGTTACGCAGCGAGTAGTGGTAATTCCTTACCAACTTTTTGGGACTACTTATCTGCCCCATCTTCAAGGCTTCTTGGGTTCTTGACCCTTGAAGATGGGACCGATGTTGTCCCGAAACGTCGGTTAGGAATTACCGTTACTGTCTGCGTAATAGCCCAGAATAGCACAGTTCTTGTCTCTTTCGGGGCGGAAGCCCAAAATCACGTAACGTTCAGGTTAGCTGCAATCCATTCATGTCTTCCATCTATTAGGCAAACGGTTGTTGACTTTCTCTCTGACTCTTGGCAACATGGCATTTCCTTGTCACTACAATATAATGATTTACCCCTCCCTTTATGAATGGCTGAATGTCCGCCTTGAACTCATTTATGGTATGCGGCATGCCTTATATATTATTACAAGGTGTAATGTAATTGGTTTGGAGCCAGAACCGCCGTTTACCTGTCAGAGCTTTGCTAACTGTTCCTCTGTAGCGCTTTGGCATGAAGTGTGTGTAATGTTTCGATTTTATTTGTTTCAAATTACTGCAGAGATTGTTTATTGGCATGAGGTAGACATGGTGCTGTATACTTTGGTAGTCTGCGTGTGTAAACGTGCTGGTACCATCTTCACTGTTCAACGTACCCGTTTAAGTACACGGCGTTACATACCAGAAACCCGTAATCTTTACGTCTCACATGAGACAGACAGTTCCTCCTAATCGACCCAAGGAATTTGTTGTCCAAGGCACCCATTAAGAGTATTTAACTTGTATATTGTGTTCTTTATTTAAACCATCTACATGTAACATTCAGCAGTGTGCCTCCATCTACATCACGAAGGCATGTAGGGGGAGTGGAGGTATAGTTCCATGCAATCTTAACCTTGGGGCTAGGTTGTGATGGTCAGCATAACGCACCAGCCGCTTTACCACCCGGGAAAGAGTCCCTCTTATCGATTGAATAGGAGGCTGGTGTTACCCCAAAGCCGGTCTGGACGTTTTGGAGAAGAGAAGCATCTTTTGCCCCTGTCGGGAATTGAACCCCGGATCTGCCAGCCGGTAGCCTAGGCAGCACACATCTGTGCGGTGACACCCTTGTGATGGAAACGGACTTCAGAGAAGAGCTGCTGTTGCCGGGTCAGTGTTGTGACTAGGCAAAGTGTTGGAGGCCTACGTTTCGACTGCAGTAGGATCCCTGTGCCTTGACAACTATGTCCAGACCATTGCGTTCTGCCGGGTGTAAGGCGGTCGGGTCGTGAAGCTGAGCATCCTTATCTAGAGGGTTAATAATGCATGGAGTTAGAAATTCACTCCACCATACACCACCGTGATGTGTGCATGATTGATCGTTCCGGGCTAAGCACCAGCTACAGCGTGAAAACTATTTTACTGACGAAATGCATTCAGGTGCTGTGTGAGAGTTTCAGAGGAAACGGCTTACTGCTTTAAACATTGTTACGCGATTGGTCGTTGTAATGGAGACGTGATTTCTTTGAGGTAGAAACACTACTGTTGTAATTTACATGTAGTTAATGGTTCGGAGCGGTAAAAACAGGTACAGCTTTCTGGAGTCACAAGAGTACAACTAGATGCTTTCATGTAGACGTTAACAAGGCTGTAATGATTGAGATCATATTGTCGAGTGTTGTTGGACACGTGTTCGAACATCGATTAGGCAGATAAGTTGCGCCCGTCTAAAGAGGTGTACCTACTGTCCATGAAATAGAAGTCCCTGCATGTACAGACCCGGCGGTGTGTTGCCGGTGATTGTCCTAAGCTACCCAGGTTACAGCGTGGGCAGAGCCTCGCTTCTGTGCTGTGGGCGGGTGACCACGTGGCTGCGGAAGTCACCAAGACGTTTGAGAGTGCCTGTGTTTTGCGTGGGTAATATGTAGGGGAGACCCGAATTTTTAGGGCTTACGGTTAAGGGCTTCTGGTATATGACGTCGTGTAGTTTGGTGGTTACCAAGACTGCGAAGGAACCAGATGTTACAGGAGCAGGCAGGCAGATTTTCGCTGCCGTAACCATCGAACAGGCTGCGTAGCGCACATCAAAACACTGCCGCTGTGAGCTACTGGAGACCTCACGAGTTTCGGGGTATTTGAGAACAAAGTGCTTAGGAGAATATTGGAACGTGAGAGAGAGAGGGAGAGACGCGAAAGGGAAAGGAAAGGGGGACACAGTCACGTCACAGTTTATACTGTTCGCATAGTACTGTACACGGGCGATTAAATTCTAGGCGTTGGTGGGGAATGTAGCATACATAGGATAAATAAGAAATTAGTACATATCATCATCATCGAGAACTCGTATGTTGGAGCTGAGTCGTGGGGATGTGTAGTGTATGAAAAGATAACATTAACCTTGCTCTGGTGCGGCATTATTATTATTATTATTATTATTATTATTATATTAAAGTGTGAACTGAGTTGAGCTGGCTTAAGACTGGGACAGATGTCGAATTTTGTGTTAGTCACCGGACCTTGTACCAGTAATGATGTCGCGTGTTCCAGAGCAGGTGAGCGAGGTACAGACTGCAGTAAGAAAACCTCGTGGTTTTGTAAGTCGCAGGCTACTTTGATCAAAGGAAATTTGAGCGGATATTGCATTTCTGTGCCCAAACATGACCGCTAACGGTTTCAGTTTCTCTGCAGCGTTACTTGTCGCTCCGTACTACGTTAACAACCTAATTTATGGTAGAGATTGGGCCTGTGACTTTCGTTGAAATTCTGCAGTCACACCGAATTATAGTTCTGTAATTTTGCATAGTACGGTATAAGAGTTTGTTGTAGACGACCGGATTGTGTGTATGTATGGGGGGTCATCTTTTGTATCCGGTGGCCTGGCTTCTGGCCCAAGAGCCGTTGAGACGTCTGCCGATTGTATACAAGAGGCTGACTGTGTACGAAGAGTCCATCTGCATGTGGTCGCGGAAAGACAAAACCCCCCCTACCTTCTCTTTTGGGAATTTAGCCCTTGGCGTCTAGTTTACAGCCAGTAATTGTACGGGCTCAGCTGTGCCTGTTTATGCTATTAAAACTAATTTTAGGTGAATAAAATATGGCTTGCATTTGGAAGACCCAGGCGTAGATGGGAGGATAATATTAAGATGGATCATCAGGAAGTGGAGTGGGGGGGGGCATTGATTGGATCGAGTTGGCTCAGGATAGGGACAGGGGGCGGGCTTTTGTAAACGCGGTAAAAAAAACCGTCGGTTACCATAAAATGCGGGGAATTTCTTGACTAGCCGAGAACTGGTTAACTTCTCAAGAAGGACTCTGCTTCATGGAGTAAGTAAGAATATGGCTTGAGATCTTAGCTCGTCTGAGAGTTACGGACGTTTCGATAGAACCAGTTGTCTCATCGTCAAGGGTTGAGTAGTCCAAGAAGATGGGACCGATAGGTTGTCCCGAAACATAGGTGACTAGCTATAAATGTGCGCTGCGTAACATCCCAGAAGAGCGAAGATCTCATTTACACCGAGGAAACTCGAAACCTCGCACGAGTCATGATTTGTGACTAGATTTAACTATCTTAGGGTGTGGTTATGGGACTGACTGTAGTGTTATTGGCCCATAACAGAAGTTATTAAGGAAATGAGGCCGAAGACAAGAGTTTTTTAGTGCCGAGGCCTTAACTTGGTCTATAATACTAGTTACAAGATGATCACAATCAGTGCCGACGATACGGGGGGGGGGGGAGGTGTAAAATTACCGGGTCCCGACTGTTTTGCTTATGTTTTTGTATTTCTTGGTAGTGTCATTTGTCGATAGTACAGATTAACTCTTTCAGACTAAGCCCAAGTCACCCTGCAACTGAGAGCCAGTCTTTCCAATTTAGTGTAAATATTTTTAGCCGGTCCGCCCTAGCTGGGGGGTGGTAGGGCTAAATTTTTTTTTTCCTCGGGGGCCCGAACCCGCTCTCGGCGGCCCTGTTAGTGCGACGTTTTCAGCGACATATGCCGGGTAGAATTGTGGGATCGAGTCCGGGCCTCCCGTGGTGTAAGAAGCCGGCTACCTGATGTACAAGCACTTCGTGCCATGGAGTTAGGAATTCTTGGCACAGTCGAGCCGTTGGAAGGTGTCTAACCCAGTCTGGCACATAACAGGAAGAAGTATGTAGTGCGTGGAATGCTTAGGGGTTCAGTGTTACATTCAGGACCTGTGCATAATTCCCAACACACACTGTCAGGCTCAGTCAACTTAATGAAAGGTTGGCTTTCAGAATAGCGTGTGACAAGCAGTTGTGCTTGTATAAGAAATGTACAGAAGCACCTTTTTATATTCGATAGAAGTCTGGGGAAATCCTGCTCTTACACTTGGCAGTGTCTAAGTTCGACATATAATGAACGTGCTGCGGTTTATTTTAGGAAGCAGAATTGCTGGCCTGATCGGAAGGAACTTCTTTGCGGAGTTCATGAAGGCACCGAAGGGAATAGTTTAACCAGAGGAGTAACAGCAGTTGGGAGAAAATTAGGGCCCACAACCTGCAATGAACGAACTTAATAATTGGTACGCGGTACTGAATTTTATATTGCGACACAATCAAACAGATGGGTGAGATGAGATATGCATTACGCGTGGGAACCGAAAGGATTTACTCAGATTATCTGAAGGGAACAGACCAGTTCAGAGAGTTAGTGCTAGATTAGAGGATAATATTAAAAAGGGCTTTTGACAAGATGCGATGATGTTGGCTGAAGTTTACTGGCTAATAATATAGCCTTCATAGGTTGGTTCTTGTGAACGCGATGATGTCCTTTGCCAATCACGTTTCCCCGACCACAGTTTCGTATTAAAATGTGGATCGTATTAAAATTGTGTGGGGACGGATGCTAGGAGCAAGTTGACAAAATTTCATTATGTAAATGTTTCCGTGGTAAGTGTGAGGTATGTGGTGAACACGAACAGACGGTTGATCGACGCGATATAGATAAACTGGCTAGACGAGGGTATTGCTTCGCTGAATCTAACACGCCCTCTAGGCACTCTACTCCATATGTCATCACTGCATTTCCGTCAATGTCGTTTCATTAACATGTTGCAGTGACTGCGTGTAACGTTGCATTGTTTGAGCGTGCTGACCGTATCGAATGTTGTAGAATAAACTGTTGCAACTTACATACTTTGATCTTAGTAATTAACCAACTTAATGCACAAATTCTTGTTTTATAATAAGTTTATTATATGCCTCTACATGTTTCGAGCACTATGTGCTCATCATCAGGTGGTATAAATTGTATTAAAGAGCATCTGGTATCATCACACCTGTAGGTTGTCGTCCGGTGCACAGGTTGAGAGAGGACTGTGCACCGGACGGCCACCTACAGGTGTAATGATACCAGATGCTGTATAATACAATTTTGACCTTCTGATGATGAGCACATAGTGCTGGAAACATGTAGAGGCATATAAATAAACTTATTATAAAACAAGAATTTGTGCATTAAGTTGGTTAATTATTAAGATTATACTGAGATGCACGGTCAGCAGAACGTAAAAAAATTACATATTTTGATGCATTTACATTCCTGCTGAGTTATGTCTTGTCTAGCCGGGAGCATTAGAAGGGACATCGAGGCCAGTTCTGCAGAACATTATGTCCCTGTGAAGCAGTATTGTATCTACAACACAAACTACATTGAACAGTGCTTTGAGAACCAATTGTTACTTTCTCGTACGGTCAGGAATTTGACCTTTTCATAACCGTGTTGTCAAGCGCCCGTCTCACAAACAGAGGCAGAGTAAAGTCAAACGCAACTTTGAATATATTATTGCTAAGGTGTTTTATTCATATAGCGTATCGTAGGAACAACTACGTGTTTCGACCTTTTTCCAGGCCATCATCAGGTTGATCATTTACTCCTTTCGAGTAAACTATACGATATCCAATAATAAGCCCTTTGTTTCTAACGAGGTCTCGTTTTCATCGATAAAATTTCATCTTTATTTTTTAATATACGTAGTGGAATAAAATTATTGTGAAAATTTTAAACAGTTATAAAATTATAAAACTTAGTGTATTTTGTAGAGGGTTATCACACTTAGGGAATATATTGTTAGACTATGTTATTTCGCCTTTGGCGGAGTGATTGAATAATGCGTGGTGTCGTAGTAATTGAATTCTGGAAGAAGTTATGTAGAAATTGGTGTTTCGTCGTCTGTAGTGGTAGCCGCCAGCCGAAGTGCGTTTAAAAACTTATGTAGACATTATGGCAGGAAGAACCCAGGCTCGAAACGTTGTTTACGTGCAGTGGCGTATCGATGTCAGATGTGTCATATATGACGTGCAAGTGCCCTGGGATGGCTGGTATATTGGTATCTGTGAAGAAACAGTTGTGATTATGTGGCTAATGTTGTTACTTGTCATGAAAGTAGGTAATCGGTAATTACATATGGAAGAGATGCTAGTTGGCTTGGTTGTCTTTGTTGTCAAAGGACGATATTCTGATTTCTTATGGTATAGTTTCACTATAGGAGCCACATTTAGTAATTGCTTGAGGTCTGGCGTATTATTCCGTGTTGAAGTTGAAAGGCGGTAGTGTATATACGTCGGTGCCTTGCAGAGGATTGAAGGCGTGTTGCATGATGAGGTGATCGGTAGAAGGGGGTGTAATGGGTGGTAAGGGGGGGGGGTTAGTTTATGGGAGGTAGGTCTTTAAGATGGTGTCGAAAATTCTGTTGTGCATGCGTTGAGTCAGATGAATCTCCCATGGTATTTGAGAAGCATTGCATTACTTTCACGTCTATGCCTAGGTCTTCCAAGTGGCTCGTTCCTCCAGGTTTCCGTATGTGAATTTTTCTTGTCTTTCACACGCACTACATTCCCCGCCAATCTCATAATAAGTGGCGTACCGAGGGGGTTTAACCCCCCCCCCCCGAAATTCCGAAGGCCCTCCACAATCGTGCCAAACTCAACCCGATTGTGAAAACTGTTAAAATTGCTGAATTTAGGACGCCAACACCCCAAGATGTTCGGGAAAAAAAGCAGTAAAATTCTAACACTACCTAGATTCGCAGTTGTTTTACATTAGCAATGACAAATAAATTGGTTGTCATCATAAATAGTCTTAAATTACCAAAAATTAAGAAAATTCTACTATATGAAATGAAATTTCTTGTACCAAATTACAACTGCCTCCAGACCCCGTGACTAAGGGACTACAGCCCCCAGATCCCCGTTCTCTGTGTCCTCAACTGAATTTGTTGAACCACCCC